>Ga0307979_1000645_pt1 | contig 24207 bp, 15 predicted proteins | sample OrgLakmetage1058_FD_201833 | JGI IMG/M metagenome (GOLD analysis project Ga0307979, IMG submission 201833) | Saline water microbial communities from Organic Lake, Antarctica - #1058 | ecosystem: Environmental > Aquatic > Non-marine Saline and Alkaline > Saline | place: Antarctica: Organic Lake...
ATCAAACAATCTTCATCCGTTTTGAAGCGTTCAGTAAACTCTATAAGGTTTTGACCTCTGAATATTTCCATGTTTTCTCTTGTTTTTAGGGTGTAAAGATATGAATTTAAATGGTGACCTCTAAAAGTTTATATAGATATGGCAGATTTATGCGAATTTTTGACGAATTAATGCTAAGGATATCGGGTTTCGGGTTTCGGGCTATTTGAACTTGTTTCCTTTGAATTCACTTCTCTTAAGATAATTCATAAATGCTCCAATCCTTTTACCTATACTTTCTGTGGTTTTAATCATATAATCCAGCTCTTCTGCAGAAATGTATTCATAATCGAACGCTCTGTATGATTGAGAGCGAGTTTCTCTACAAGAACCTTTTGAAATACTAAGGTGTTGAATTCACCCCGTGGAATGATGCGTCCGCATCAAATCTTCGATTTATTCCACGGGGCAAACTCTTTTCTGCCATCTCTTTCAAATCCTTCAGCTATGTTATCCATAACTGATCCGGAAGAAGATCTTATTTGATCCTTCAACCTGTAATCCTTTGAAAAGGGCTCTTTAATCGTCAGATCCCTTACATCCTTAGATAACTTTCGGGCTGATTGCCACACTTCTAAATCTTCAAACTTCTCTATTTTCATACGCTATACAATTTTTTAACAAGGAACTCGAAATCCGGAACTCGAAATTTTTGCCTCTTCCCTCTCTGCTCACCGCTCTTAGCTCTATGCCCTTTGCTCTATACTCTTTGCTCTTCCCCCTCCCTTCGCCAGTTCGCCAGTTCGCCTCCCGATAACTATCGGGACGCCAACTCTCATCCACTTTTAACTGTAGTACTCACGGTACCACTCCACAAACCGTCGTATTCCCTCATCCACCGGCGTATCGGGTTTGTAGTTGAGGTTGCGCTGGAGGTCGGAGACGTCGGCATCGGTTTTGGGCACGTCGCCGGGCTGCATGGGCATGAATTCTTTTTCGGCTTCTTTGCCGAGGTGTCTTTCTATGGCTTTGATGTAATCCATCAACTGCACGGGCGATGAATTCCCAATGTTGTAGACTTTGTAAGGAGCGGTTTCGCTGACGGAAGGGTCGGATTCCTGGTTCCTTGTTTCTTGTTCTTTGTTCGTTGTCCGTTGTTCGTTGTTACTTGTTCCCTTTTCCCTTTTCCCTTTTCCCTTTTCCCTTTTCATCGGTGGGTTGTCAATGACGCGGATAACGCCTTCTGCGATATCATCCACGAAAGTGAAATCGCGTATCATATCACCGTGGTTAAACACCTGTATGGGGTTGTTTTCGATGATGGCCCTGGTGAAAAGGAAGAGCGCCATATCCGGTCTTCCCCAGGGGCCGTAGACGGTAAAAAAGCGGAGTCCGGTGGTAGGGATGCCGTAGAGGTGGCTGTAGGTATGCGCCATCAGCTCATTGCTCTTTTTGGTGGCGGCATACAGGCTAATAGGATGGTCAACGCTGTCGGACGTGCTAAGCGGCATTTTGGTGTTGTTGCCATAAACGCTGGAGGAGCTGGCATAGGCCAGGTGCTCTACCTTATGATGGCGGCACGCTTCCAGGATGTTGATAAACCCCACGATGTTGCTGTCGATATAGGCATAAGGGTTTTCTATGCTGTAGCGCACGCCGGCCTGCGCCGCCAGGTTGCAGACGCGGTCGAACTGATGCTCCTCAAACACTTTGAACATTTGCTCACGGTCTTCGAGGTTCATCCTGACAAAGGTATATCCGGGATATTTGGTGCTTTTCACAGGTTTATGCCACTCTTCTGCCTCCCGCGAAATACCCGTCTCTTCCAGGCGTCCGTATTTCAGGTTGACATCGTAGTAATCGTTGATGTTATCAATCCCTACCACCGTGTCTCCCCTTTCGAGAAGTTTCTTAGCAAGGTGGTAGCCGATGAATCCGGCTGTGCCGGTGATGAGTATTTTCATATTATTTGAAAGTTTTCTTTTTTAGTAATCTATATACTTTGAAATAATGGGAGATTTAAGTGTGTTTTTGCGAATAGCGAAACTTCGCTAAGAGCAAAGAGCTCAGAGCTCAGGGGAAAGAGGATTTTCAAACTCTTCTTAAGAGGTATTTCCTGAAGTTTGTAATCATTTTACTCAATGTCTCAAGTTGACTATAACATGAGCCCTTTTCTTTATCATCAATAAGTTTTTTAGAGGTCAGCAGTTAACTACATATGGTAGTATTCATTAAAATCAAGAAATATCTGGAATTATTCAACGCCAAAATTTTCTTTTGTCAGTTCTATGTTTTAGCACGAGATTTTGTTTAGACATTATGGGGTTGAAGCCATTAGATTCCTCCTCTCTCAATTGCGCTAAAAATTTGCGTAAGAATTCTTACCGTCTACTTGCGCAATTTCGGTCATCGGAATGACAGTTTGTCAATGCGTTATGAGAGAAAAAGGGCGCGCCGACACCTTGTTATATTTCATATGAGTCGGCGCGCCCTTTTTCTTTGTACACCCCAAAAACAACGTCATGCTGACCGGAGATGCAAAGTGAAACGGAGCATCGAAGGGAAGCATCTGATTTCCGGAAATCAATCAAGCTCATTGAATATGCAGTTATCTAATGACCTCAAAAAATATATTTTCTAAGGAAACTGATTAGGATACTTAATCAGCAGGAAAAGTAATTACGGTCAGAAGCATCGAAGGAAAATGATTTTTTTTGAATGTGGTAAGTGAGTATTTTTCACAGGAAGCATTGCTATAACCTTTTGGAAGTTCAGAAATTAAACAAGCCGGGAATATTGATGAGAAGCTTATGCTATAATCTTCCCAGTGCCACCTGAAAAATCACAAACGTTTCTCGCAGGGTGGAATACAATACGATGATATTTTAATCCAGAATCATTTATAATATGGCAAAAATACAAGAATCAGAAAAACTATTCTGTTCGCCACCGTACAGATTTTGTGTGGTGACGGACACTTTTTGTATTCCGGGCAGCGATTAGTAAGTGTAAGACATTAGCAATCAGCAATAAGTATAAATTGGCATGGCATTGGCGCCCTGGGTATAAAAATTAGCAAAATTTAACTTTTATGGATAGAGCAATTAAAAAGAAGCGATGGACCACCGGGAAAATAGTGACCATTTTATTATCTGCAGCCTTCGGGGTGTTTCTGGTATATCTTCTGTTTTTCAGGGATAACCAGAGTAAGCTGTATGTGGAGAAAAACCAACTTTCGGTTGCTACGGTGAAGGAAGACAATTTCCAGGAGTTTATTCCTGTTGATGGAGTGGTTTATCCCCGGCACACCATATACATTGATGCGGTGCAGGGTGGTATTGTGGAGAAGCGTTTTGTAGAAGACGGGGCAATCCTTGAAAAGGGCGACAGTATTTTGAAGCTGAAAAATGCCGATATGGAATTGCGCTATATGGAGCAGGAAACGCGACTCTTCCAAACTCTCAACGACCTGGAAACCACAAAAATAGGATTGCAAAAAAATATCTACCAACAACAAAAGGAATTGATAAATATCCGTTATCAGATCGATAAGACCAAAAAGAACTTTTCGCGTCAGCAAAAGCTATATCACGACAAGGTGATCAGTGATAAAGAGTTTGAAGATTCTGAACGGGATTATCAATACAATATGCAACAGCTAAAGATACAGCGTAAGCTGATGGAGCTGGATTCTATTGTGGCCTCACGCAGGAGCAGACAAATTGATGAATCGATGGGGCGGATGGAAAATAACCTGGACTTGCTGCGGGAAAATGTAAATAATTTATTAATTAAAGCGCCGGTAAATGGCAAACTCTCTTCTTTTAGCGCCGAGATTGGGGAAACTAAGAACCCCGGCGAACACCTGGGGCAAATCGACCAGCAGAGAGGTTATAAACTGAAAGCCCGCATTGATGAGCGCTACATTTCCAGAGTGTTTCCCGGGCAGCTGGCTGATATCGATTTTTCCGGCAAAACCTACGAGATGCAAATTCACAAGATATATTCCGACGTAAGTAACGGAGCTTTTGAAGTGGATTTTCATTTTACCGGCGAGCAACCCGAGGGCATTAAAAGAGGGCAAACCATTCAGATGCGCCTGAAATTCAGCAGCGCGCAGGAAGCGATCATTATTAAGCGTGGCGGCTTTTTCCAGGAAACCGGAGGAAACTGGATATACGTGATAGACCCTACAGGCTCTTATGCCTCCAGGCGCCCCATCAGGATAGGAAGACAAAACACACGCTATTATGAAGTGCTTAGCGGATTACAGCCCGGAGAAAAAGTGATTATCTCCTCCTATGATTCTTTCGGACAAAAAGATAAATTAGTATTTAAATAGCAACAACAAGGTATTGATAATTAGCAAAAAAGAATGTTGAACAGATAAAAAACAACTATTATGATTAGAACAGAGAATTTAGTGAAAGTATTTCGTACCGATGAGGTGGAAACCACCGCATTAAATGAAGTAAGCATTGAAGTGAAAGAAGGTGAATTTGTTGCCGTGATGGGCCCTTCGGGTTGCGGTAAATCTACCCTTTTGAATATCCTCGGGCTTCTCGATAATCCTACCGGCGGCCATTACTTTTTCCTGGGCGAAGATGTGTCGGGGTACAGCGAAAAACATCGTGCCCGGCTCCGCAAAAGTAATATCGGCTTTGTTTTTCAGAATTTCAACCTGATTGATGAGTTGAATGTGTTCGAAAATGTGGAGTTGCCACTGATTTACCTGGGTATCTCTTCGAAAGACCGCAAACTGATGGTTAACGAAGCGCTGGAGCGCATGCAAATAGCTCATCGCGCTAAGCACTTCCCGCTGCAGCTTTCGGGCGGTCAGCAGCAGCGTGTGGCCGTAGCCCGCGCCGTGGTAGCCAAGCCCAAGCTGATACTTGCCGACGAGCCCACCGGTAACCTGGACTCTGCCCACGGCGAGGAGGTGATGAACCTGCTGGAGCAGCTCAACCAAAACGGAACCACTATTGTGATGGTGACCCACTCGCAGCACGATGCAGGGTACAGCCAGCGCCTTATTAACCTGTTTGACGGACAGGTGGTGACGGAGAATATCAAAAAAGCAGTGATTTAATCTGAATTTCGCTTTTGAATTAGAAATACATTGGAAAAACGCATGGCGAAGTACCACAAAAAATTAGAAACGTATGTTTAAAAATTTTCTGAAAATAGCGACTAGAAACTTTATCCGACGAAAGTCTTTCACATTTATAAACATTTTAGGGTTAGGAATCGGCATGGCCGCTTCCATACTTATCGCCATGTGGGTTTTCCATGAAATCTCTTATGATAAATTTCATAAAGATTCCGACCGTATCTACCGGGTTGAAAGAGATATGTTTTTCCAGGGGCAGCGCCACATGGTTCCTGTAACCTCTGCACTTTACGGCCCTACATTGGCGGAAGATATCCCCGGGGTGATTTCTTCCATGCGATTGATGGACCGGGATATCTCCATGAAAGATTCCAAAGATGTCTTTCAAACTAAACGGGTAATTTTTGCTGACAGCAATTTTTTTAGCTTTTTTTCTTTTCCGCTGCTGAAAGGCAACCCGGAGACTGTATTAAAGGAGCCTAATTCAGTTGTCATAACCCAGGAAGAAGCCCGGCGCTTCTTTGGGGATAAAAATCCAATCAACAAAGAGATTGAAATTGAATGGCATGAAGAAACACGTCGGCTTAAAGTCACTGGAGTAATGGGAAAAATCCCGGACAATAGCCACTTCAGGCCGAATATTCTGGTCTCTTTTGCCACCACAGAAATAGTGATGGAACATCAGCACAGCAGATGGGCGAATAATTATTTATACAACTATATTAAACTGGACAAAAATGTGAGTATCGGACAAGTTGAATCGAAAAGCCAGGCCTTTATTAAAACACATATGTCGCACCTGCCGGATGTCTTCAACATCAACATCGATATCAACGATATGTTGTCTCTCAAATTCCGGCCTGTAACTGACATTCATTTAACTTCTGGTGGACAGTATGATATTGCACCTCAGGGTAGTATGACCAGCGTTATTATTTTCTCCATCATTTCAGTATTAATTCTTTTAATCGCCGCCTTCAACTTTATGAACCTCTCCACCGCCCTGGCAGAGAAAAGAGCCCGGGAAGTGGGATTACGAAAAACAATAGGCGCTTCCAAAAAGAGCCTGATTATCCAGTTTTTAGGCGAATCCTTGCTGATGTCATTCTTGGCCTTTCTGCTGGCAAGCTTATTGATAGAGCTGGCCTTGCCGGTTTTCAATAATCTATTGGATAAGAATCTTACATGGAATATGCTTACTCAAACAGGGCCCTTATCAGCACTGATCGTAATTGTATTGGGTACGGGATTGCTGGCAGGACTTTACCCGGCATTTTACCTCTCATCTTATTCGCCGATTGAAGCATTGAAAAGTGGGGAAACGCGTAGAAAGGGTGGGTTCTCTTTTCGCCAGGTTTTGGTTACCGCCCAGTTCTTTATCTCAATAAGCCTGATTATCGGCACAATTACAGCATACAGGCAATTAAACTACTTGCAGAATAAGCCTCTGGGCTTTGAGAAAGAGAACCTGGTGATATTGCCTTATGAGAGAAATCAGATCACGCAAGAGTTTGATACCTTCAAAGGAGAGTTACAGAAACATTCTGCTATCCAATCTGTGGCTAATTCTCCATCGGTGCCCATTATCACAGGCTTTAGCGATACCAGCTTTGAAACGGAGCTTTCGGATCAAAACCATTTTTCGATGATATTGCCTGTTAATGGTGACTTTTTGGAAGCTTATGGGCTGGAGATTGTCGCCGGAAGAGGGTTCTCCAGTGAAAGTTCAATGGAAGACCGTACGGCTTACATCGTTAATGAAAAGATGGTGAAAGAAATGGGGATAGACGATCCACAAAAAGTCATCGGGACTAAATATGCCATGAGCGGAGGAGATACTGCCTATCGCGGGAGAATCATAGGTGTAGTTAAAAATTTTAATGTCCGGCCTCTACGCCATGAGATAAGGGAGCTAACGCTATTCCCAGACAGAAACTGGGGAGGTAATATTTCGGTAAAGATTGCCGATGGGCAAATGCCACAGGCCCTGAAACATATCGAGAAGACCTGGAAAGATATGTTTCCTGCAATCTTCTACACCTATAATATCATGGAAGAACGTGTAAATCATGAATATGCTGCAGAGCGTCAGATGCAGAATATCCTGCTGGCGTTCACTATCCTGACCATATTCATCGCTTCGCTTGGATTGTTTGGCCTGGCAGCATTCATGGCCCGTCAAAAATCTAAAGAAATCGCTATCAGAAAGGTATTGGGTGCAGAAACAGCAAGCATCCTGTTGCAACTAAACAGCACTTTCGGGAAATGGATATTGATTGCGGTTATTCCCGCTATTCCGGTGACATGGTATTTTCTTGACAACTGGCTGTCGAATTTTGCCTACCATGTAGACCTGAGATGGTGGATATTTCTCCTTGCCGCACTGGCAAGTACCCTCATAGCATTGCTGACGGTAAGCTATCAATCATACAAGGCTGCTACAGCTAATCCGGTGGAAGCTATTAAATATGAATAGCGGAGCATTTATGCGATAATTTAAGACACACACGAAGTATGATAATAAGCATTGCAAAACCTGCAGAAGGATACAAAAGTTAGAAAAAAATGATCAAAAATTACATCCTCATAGCATTAAGGAATCTGAAAAAGCAAAAAGAATTTGCTGTTATCACTATTCTCGGGCTGGGTATCGGGATTGCTGTGTCGGCACTGATTATGCGATATGTGATGTATGAGTATAATTTTGACCGGTTTCATGAACATAAGGATGCTATCGTCCGCGTGATGTCGGATGTGAACATGCCAAATGGTAAATCAAAAAAAGCAGCAGTTACCTCAGGGGAAATCGGGGAATTGATTACCAACAAACTCCCGGAAGTAAAGCGGTTTACGCGGTTTTATGTCCTCTCAGACATCCGCCTGATACATGAGGAAAATGGTTATCCGCTGGGAACGTTCTCGTATGCCGACTCTGCCATTTTTGACATTTTCTCCTTCCCACTTTTAAAAGGTAATCCTGATAAGGCGCTCGTCAGGCCTAATTCAGCCGTGATTACACAATCAATGGCAAAGCGTGTTTTTGGTAACAAAGAGGCCTTAAACCAAACGGTTACCATACATGAAAAGGATTTTAAAGTAACAGGAGTGATGGCGGATTATCCGGCACAATCGCATATGCAATTTGATGTGCTGGCATCGGCAAATACCGTGGACAACCCACAGGTGAGGCTGGTAGAGCGAAACGGGCTTTCTTTCCCTACCTATTTCCTTCTGGAGAAAAACGTGGATATCCACAGTGTTAATGAAAAATTCATGGCAATCAACCGCGATTACATGAAAGAACGCTTTGGGGAAATAGGAATTACCGTAGACAGCAAACTGCAAAAAATGACCGATGTTTATCTCCACACCATTACCGACTATCAGATCTTTGAATCGGGAAGCTATGCTGATTTGATCATTTTCTCCCTGTTGGCCATTTTTATTTTAATCATTGCTTTAATCAACTTTGTTAACCTTATTACGGCCCGCTCTGAAACGCGCTATCGCGAAATTGGTATGCGAAAAGTGCTGGGTGCCGGACGCAAGCAGCTTATCGGGCAGTTTATCGGGGAGGCTATGATTACTGTTTTTGTTTCACTGCTGGCTGGTCTCCTCATCGCCGAACTTTTTATGCCTGTTTTTAATGAGCTGATGGGGACTGCAATTCCGGGGAGCATCTTCCTGTATCCTGAATTTTCTGTGGCATTTGTATTGTGTTTGTTGCTTACCGGGACTATGGCCGGGGCTTATCCTGCATTTTATATGTCTGCTTTCCGGCCGGCTTTCATCCTGAAAGGGACTTCTAAAAATCATAAAGGAAATGCTTTTCTGCAAAAAGCACTGGTCGTTATCCAGTTTGGCATTGCTGTTTTCCTGGCTATTTCTGTTACCATACTTTACCACCAGGTAGATTTTATGAAAAAGAAATCATTAGGCTTTGATAAAGATCATGTTTTGATGGTAGCTAACCTCACCCCAAACATCCGCGATAGCCGCGAGGCTATCCGCAATGAACTGACCGCCACAGCCGGGATACAAGAAGCAGCTTTTTCAGCTTCTGTGCCCGGAAAAGATCGCAATATCAATAATGTATATCTCCAGGGAAAGGATCCTGAAACGGGCATGATTTTTAATGAAAACCGTATCCAGAAAAACTATTTTAGCACCTATGGCATTCAGTTTATTGCCGGGGAACCTTTTAAAGCATATGAAAATATTGAAGATAAATGTATTCTTAACCAAACCGGAGCAGAGAAATTAGGCCTTGAAGATCCTATAGGCCAAAAGGTGGTTCTCTTTCAGAACGCCTATGAGATTGTAGGGGTTGTGAAAGATTTTAACTTTACTACTTTTCATAAACCTGTTGAACCGCTGATTTTTACAGCATACAGCAATTACCCTGATTACCTTTCGGTAAAACTCGACGGAAACCTGATCAAAGAAAATATCGAAAGCATCAAAACCACGCTGGCAGGTTTTGATCCGAATTTTAATTTCGATTATAATTTTATTGACCGGCAGTTTGAGAAGAAGTATCAAAAGGAAGAGCAAAAGAGTAAAATATTGCTCTACGCCGTGCTGCTGGCGATATTTATTTCGGTGATGGGACTGTTTGCACTCACTTCACTCACTATTCAGCGCAGACTCAAAGAGATTGCCATCCGTAAAACGCTGGGCGCTTCGCTGGGAGAAAACTATGCTTTGCTGGCGCGTGACCTGCTTAAATGGGTGGTTATCGCCAACCTGGTGGCATGGCCCCTGGCGTATACATACCTCAGCAACTGGCTGGAGCAGTTTGCCTCGCATATCGCTTTCCAGGCATGGCACTTCCTGCTGCCCGGTTTAGTGTCTGCAGCTATCACTCTTCTGACAATTAGTTATATTACTATACAAGCAGGCCGGATAAACCCGGCCCGAATATTAACTTATGAGTAGAATATAAAACCATGTTAATCAATTACATTAAAATTGCTTTGCGGACAATCATCAGAAACAAGACCTATTCCGTTATCAATATTCTGGGTCTGACCATCGGCATTACGGCCGCGGTGATGATCATGTTGTTTGTTCAGTATCATAACGATTTTGATAGCCATATTGAAAATGCAGCGAATAAATTCCGTGTTGTGGAGATACAACAGGCCCAGGGGGTTGGGGAACAGCATGTGGCTTTGACGATGGGTCCCCTGGCCCGCCGCATGGAGCACGACTTTCCTGAAGTAAAACAAGCCTGCCGCGTGATGACCTGGGGGTCAGAGGTTTTTAATTACGGGGCTGACAGCTACGACATTTACAACTTCGCCTTTGCCGATTCCAATGTGTTTGATATGATGGGGATTGAGATGCTATATGGTGATCCGGCCACGGCATTGGCAGATAAAGGGTCAATGTGTATCAGCAGAAGCACCGCCAATAAAGTGTTCCCCTCAGCACAACAAGCCCTTGGCAAGATGATTACCTATGGCACTTACGGCACTTTTACAATTACCGGCGTTTTTGAAGATGCACCGGAACAGAGCCACTATAATTATAATGTATTAGTGGATTTTAAGACTGCCGAGGATAACTTTCCGTCGATGAGCAGCTGGACCTCTAACTCCATGACCACCTATGTGGAGTTTAATGATAATACGGATATTGCCTCCTTTGGAGAAAAATTTACGGAATATCTGCTGCCATATGCTCCCGGGGATGTGCCTGAAGAATATGTTTACAGGCTTTATCTTCAGAATGTATCCGATATTCATCTGCATTCAGGTCATATCAAATATCAGTATAACCGTAAAATGGGCAATGGGGTGTTTATTGTCATCCTTTCATTGGTGGGCATTTTATTGCTGGTCATTGCTTCCATCAATTATATCAACCTCTCTATAGCACGCTCGGTGAAGAGGAGCAGGGAGGTGGGCATGCGTAAGGTGCTTGGGGCTACGCGGCAAAAGCTTATCAATCAGTTTTTGGGCGAGTCCTTAATCATCACCTTTATTTCCATAATCTTGTCGATGGTCATGGCCGAGCTGCTGATACCGGAATTTAATGCTTTGATGAACACAAGCCTGCAGCTCACCCTCTCCCCGGCTTTTTTGACTTACCTGCTTATCATACTTTTAGTGGTAAGCTTCATTTCGGGTAGTTATCCGGCTTTTTACCTGTCGCGTTACAATCCCGCCAAGGTGCTTAAAGGAGATACCGGCAAGGGCATCTCTTCCACTACCCTCACAAAAATACTGGTTGGTTTTCAGTTTTTTATCTCCACAGCGCTTATCTTTTTCATCATCCTCACCAACGAGCAGATGAATTTTATAAAAAGCAAGGATTTGGGTATTAATTATGAAAATGTGATAAACCTGGGGCTTTCGAGTAACAGCAGAAGGTACTCCCGGATAAAAGCCTATAAGGAGGAGCTCGTTCAAAATAGCTTAATAGAAGGGGTCACCCTTACAACAGCCATTTCTGGCGCCGGCGGATCCCAGTCTACCATAACGGTCAACGATACGTCGCAAACAAGCGTGATGGTGCGGGTATGTATTATTGATGATAATTTCCTGCCATTAATGGAGGTTCCGGTGATAAAAGGAAGGAATTTCAACAGCAGGTACGCCATGGATACCACCTCATCTATCATCATCAATGAAGCTTTGGCTGATTTTATGGGATGGAAAGACCCTGTTGGCAAACGTTTTAATCCATACATGAGCGATACTGTCCGGCAGGTTATTGGCATGGTGCACGATTATCATTACTTTGATTTGTATTCGAGTATTGAACCTGCCATATTTATTTTTCATCCGCCTATGCTCAACGAAATGAATATTAAGGTCTCAGGGATTAATGGCGAGCGGGCTATGAAGCTGGCAGAAGAAAAGTGGTTCGAATTTTTTCCGGGACAGCCTTTCAATGCAAAGTTTGCCGAAAGCGAGATTATGGCGCGCTATGGTAGTGTGAAGCAAACCATTCAGTTGTTTTCGGTCTTTGTATTAATTTCTTTGTTGATAAGCCTGCTGGGATTATTTGGTCTCTCATCACTTTATGTTGAACGCAAAACCCGCGAAATAGCTATCAGAAAAGTGCTTGGGGGCACCGCTTATGAAATAAACCTGGTAATTCTCCGCGATTTCTTTCTACTAATAGGCGTGGCGGGGCTGCTTTCTGTCCCGGCCGGTTATAAGCTTGCTGAAAGATACTTGCAGGAGTTCGCATATCACATTGACATCGCCTGGTATTATTTTGTCGTGGCCATTATCATATCAATGCTGTTAGGAATGGGTACGGTACTTATCAAATCGGTTCGTGCTGCCTGGGCTAATCCTGTTGACACTTTGAAATACGAATAAAAAAGCAAAACATTATGTGGTGGAATTATTTAAAGATAGCATTCAGAAGTTTGGTCAGGAACAGATCCTATACGATTATCAATATCTTTGGACTGGCGCTGGGACTGACCGCCTTTATCCTCATTGCCTCTTTTGTGAGGCATGAGGCCAGCTATGACCGTTTCCACCAAAATTCGCAGCGCATTTTCAGGCTGGGCGACAGCCTGAAGTGGTCGGGGAATTGGGAAAGACTGGCCATGACTTCCGCCCCCATGGGCCCTGCCCTGAAAAATGACTATCCGGTGGTGGAGCGGGCTACCCGCATCATGCCCTGGAAACCTTCAGAGTTTAGATGGAAGGATATAAAAGTGACAGAGCGCCCCCATTTTGCCGATAACAACTTTTTCAAAGTCTTTTCATTTGAATTAAAAAAGGGAGACCGGGATAACCTTTTGGAAGCCCCCCGGACCATCGTCCTCTCTGCAAGTTTGGCAAACAAAATTTTCGAGGACAAAAATCCTATAGGACAGATGTTGTCTTTTAGCGACAAAGGCTCGCTTAAAGTAACGGGTGTTTTTAAAGATTTTCCCACCAATTCGCATTTGCAGTATGAAGCGTTGATAAGCACTAAATTTCTGGAGACAGAGGCTTTTGGCGGAGGGAGTTTTCTGGATATGTGGGTGCCGCACAACTACCACACCTATCTGCTGCTCAGGCAACAAGAGGGTGAGGAAGCGTTGGTTAAAGCTTTTCCGGAGTTTACGGAGAAATATTTTGGCGAAGAGGAAGCCACTAATTACCGGCCTTTTCTCGAGCCATTGACATCCATTTACCTGAAGTCGGATGCAAAATATGGTACGGGGCATTCGGGCGATATGGATACGGTTTATCTTTTTTCAGCGATTAGTCTATTAATTCTGCTGATTGCCGCCGTGAACTATATGAACCTGTCTACCGCCCGCTCAGCAAAACGGGGAAAAGAAGTAGGCATCAGAAAACTGGCCGGCGGCACCAGGCAAAGCCTGATACGTCAGTTCCTGGGGGAAGCTTTGTTGATAACGGTTATTGCTTTTGGGCTTGCTTTGTTGCTCACCGAAATTAGTCTCCCTTATTTCAATCAGCTGACCTGGAAAAATTTTGTGCTGAGTGATTTACTCACCACTGGTTTCCTCCTGATTTTGGCTGGTATCATCCTGTTCATGGGATTTGCGGCAGGGATGTATCCTGCGTTTTATCTTTCGGCTTTTCAGCCGGTTGAAGTACTTAAAGGCAGCATTTCGTCCAAAGGGCAAAACAGGATGCGTCGCTTTTTGGTGGTTTTTCAGTTTCTGATAGCTTCCGGCCTTATTATTGCCACCCTGACGGTATACGCGCAACTGGACTATCTTCAAAACAAAGATAGGGGCTATGAAACAAGCGACATCTACTATTTTGAATTGAACAGTCCGAAACTGCAGGACAGGGCGGATATATTGAAAAATGAGCTGGAAGCATTGCCCGGAGTTAAAAGGGCTTCTGCAACGTCGAGGATGATGGGTAATGTGTATGGTAAGTGGTTCATCAAAACCGAATCCATGGCCGGGAAGAGTGATGTGATACTGCTGAATGCTGATGAAGATCTGATTCCTGCCCTGGAGCTGGAAATCGTTAAAGGTCGTAACTTCAGGGAAGATGGTTCGGATAAGGACGGAATCATCCTCAATGAAAAAGCGGCTCAAAAATACGGCCTGACCAGGGTGGAAGGGCAAAAAGTACAAATAACCGATCAGTTTGAATACAATCTAATCGGAATCGTCAAAGACTTCAATTATGCCTCGCTGCATAATCGTCCGGAGCCTTTGGCTATTACCTATCCGATGTCGCCGCGATGGAACCGTTTTATGGCTGTGCGCATGGCCGGCGGCGATAAGCAAAAAACCCTCAGTTCCATTGAAGAGAAAGTCAGGGAATTGGATGCCGGGGCAACCACCCAATTTGTTAATCTGAAAAGCTTTTTGAAAAGACAATATTCTAATGAGGCGCGTACCGGCAAAATCATCGTCACTTTCAGTATCCTGGCTATTTTGATAGCGTGTTTAGGCCTTTTCGGGCTTTCCTCCTTTATGATGGAACAACGGCGGAAAGAAATCAGCATCCGCAAAGTATTGGGAGCAACAGTAGCTATGATTACCCGTCAACTGACCGGCCGGTTTGTGCGATGGGTACTTGCAGCCAACATCATTGCCTGGCCTGCAGCTTATTACTTCCTTGAAAGGTGGTTGCAAAATTTCCCTTACCACATCACCTTGAAGGTATGGTTCTTTATAGCAGCGGCTGCTCTGACGATAGTGATAGCCGGTGTAACAGTGATATATCAGACGGTCAGGGCAGCACAGACTAATCCGGCAGAAAATTTAAAATATGAATAGTTATGAATACTACAGCACAACCTTATGATGACAACTATTGGAAGATTGCAGCCTGGAAAGCCGCTATTCGCCTGACGGTGGATATTGAGCAGGTTTTCTCCACCTTCAGCGACCACATTATCAGCAGGGATTTAATAAAAATTTCGCTGAACCTGTCCTCCCATATTTCATTGGGGTTTGAGGAGCGAAATCATGGCCGTTCGGTGTGGTGGCTCCGCAAGGCACGGCAGCTGTGCACTACTATTCGCTCCCGCCTTTACCTGGCCAAAGAAATGATGGTGGTTAATAAAGACACAATTGAAAAACTCATCGAACAGGCCCGGGAAGTGGCCACGCTTTTGTCAAAATCTATTGAAGTAATGCAGGAACTTAAATCAAACACTAAAAATCAGTAGTCATGAATACTATCATCAATTTATTGTTATTCTTCCTTTTATCCACCGGGAGTACTGCTACAGATAAAGCTAAAATAGTGAACGAATTGATCGACGACTGGCATCAGGCGGCCTGGAATGCTGATAGTGAGAAGTATTTCGGGCAAATGGCTGATGACTGTATTTTTATTGGTACCGATCCCGCCGAAGTGTGGACCAAACAGGAATTCTATGAATGGTCAAGACATTATTTCGAAAATGAAAGGGTGTGGAAGTTCAAAGGCAAGAATCGTCATGTGTATTTTAATCAGGATAAGACCATAGCATGGTTTGATGAAGAAGTACATTCTTCCGCCGGCATCTGGAGAGGGAGCGGAGTGCTTTCCCGCGAAAGCGGTAACTGGAAATTCAGGCAGTATGTTCTTTCTATGACGGTTCCGAATGATTTGATGGATAAGGTGATAGAGGATATTCAGCATTATAACGATACCATAAAAAAAGCCCGTTAGTCATGTTAAGGAACTATTGTATCACCGCCTTCAGAAATTTTATCCGGCAGCCGTTATTTTCTTTTGTGAATGTCAGCGGGTTGGCAGTGGGACTGGCAGCTGCGGTTATCATGTTTCTCTTCATCTACGATGAGTACAGGTATGACCGATACCATGAAGATTCGGAACAAATTTACCGACTTATCAATAATGCTGATAACCCCAGCCCGCGGCAGCTCGGGGTATTTTACAAATATCTCCAAAACGAGATGCCCGGTGTGGAGAATTCAACCATGATTTTCAAAAACTCTTATGCCCTGAAATCCGGCGAAAAAAAGTACAGCAACCAGAAAATTATAAGTGCTGATAGTTCATTCTTTGATATTTTTTCCTGGAAAGCTGCACAAGGAAACCTGCAGAGAGTACTTACTACGCCCAATACCATTATTCTCACCCCAAAAGCAGCTAAAAAATATTTTGGCGACAAGAATCCCATTGGCGAATATCTTCTTTTGGATAATAAATACAAATGCGTTGTGGAAGCTGTGCTGAAAGAAATTCCTGCGCATTCACACTTTTCCTTCGAGGGGGTTACCGGCCTTGATTTAAAGGAAAAGCTAAATGCTTCGGTATTAACACATTGGGGGAACCGCAGCGCCCATTTTTACTTTAAGTTATTTGAGGAGATAAATCCGGAAAAAATAACTCAACAAATCACGGATATCTGGGACAAGAATGTTGAAGAGGAGTATGTAGACATGTCGAAACTTGTTTTACAACCCCTTCATGATATCCACCTGCATTCCGAAAACATTCGTTATGAAATTGCGCCACAGGGAAGCATCACCACGGTCCGGATTTTCGGAATTTCCGCAATACTGATTATCATACTGGCTTGCATTAACTTCATCAACCTGTCTACGATAAATGCAACACGGCGCAATAAAGAAGTAGGAGTAAGAAAGGTGCTCGGGTCTAATAAGCGCGCACTGATAGAACAGTTTCTGATGGAAACAGCAGGCTATGTTCTGCTTGCGGTTATTATCGCGTTGATAATCGTAGAGCTTTTGCTACCCTGGTTCAGTCAACTGGCCGAACGCGCTCTGACACTTTCCACCCTCTTAACTCCACAAATTCTGGTAGTATCTCTTTTTTTCATCATCCTAATCATCCTCCTTTCAGGACTTTATCCGGGGTTTATCCTCTCTGCCTATTCGCCCCGGGCGGCTTTCATGGGATCGGATAATATTACACCGAAGAAAGGCAGGTTTGGACTGAAGGAATTACTGGTAGTGCTTCAGTTCACAATCACCGTGAGCCTGCTGGCGGGGTCTTATCTGGTTCAGAAGCAATTCAATTTCATTCAATCGAAACAGGTAGGATATGATCGCTACAACAAATTAATCATCAGCAATCCGTGGGACAGCAATATGCCCGGCCGTTTCAACGCCATGAAGGCAGCATTTGCAAAAATGCCGGAAGTAAATGGCACTGCCGGAACCCACAATGTACCGACCAACCTCCAAAACAACTTTGCAGCACTAACACCCAAAGGGTATGAGAAAAAGTATCTGAGAGGGGCCGTAGTATCGATAGAACCGAACTTCTTTCAACTTATGGAGGCCAGTATCACACAGGGAAGCAACTTCCCGCAGTCGCTGTCCGATGCAAAAAAGGACAGCCTGAATCTCTGCGTGATCAATGAGGCGGCTTACAAGCAACTAAAAAATATGGGAGTGAATGAGCCCCTGGGAACTCAGCTGGAGAATTTCTGGGATATGGTTTCTTCAAAAAAAATTATTGGCGTGGTGGAAGACATTCATTTCCGTTCTTTGTATGATCAGGTAGTCCCGGCGATTTTTATTGTCAGTAAGGACAAGTATCCAAATTATAACATGAATCTTGTCGTAGATTATAACTCCAAAGAGCCCGGCGAATTTCTTCAGAAAGCTCAGGGCACCTGGAATAGTATAGCTCCCGACTGGCCTTTTGACTATTATTTTCTGGATAAACATTTTGATTTTCAATACAAGCGTGAAGCCAACATGACCAGCATTATGCGTGCCTTTACGCTGATAGCGCTTTTTATATCAATAATTGGATTGATAGCAATTTCGATGTTTGTCCTTCAATCCAAAACCAAGGAAATCGGGATTAGAAAGGTTTTGGGGGCTTCGGAACTCCAGCTGATCCGGAGGTTTTCCTGGAAATTTGTCCGGTTGGTTATCATAGCCAATGTAATTGCTCTGCCTTTAACATGGGTTGTGGCAGACCGGTGGTTAAATTCCTTTGCCTATAAAACCTCGTTCGACAGTTGGATTATGGCTGGGGTTTTTCTGCTGACTTCGACGCTTAGCCTTGCCGTGGTTTATTACCAAACAACCCGGGCAGCAAGAGAGAACCCGGCGGAAGCACTGAAATACGAATAACACAAAAAAGAGGATTCTTATGTATAAACACATATTTTCAGCAGGATTTAAAAGCTTGTTCAAGGAAAAAGGATTTACTGTCATCAACATGATTGGGCTATCCATTGGAATAGCTGCTACGATTATCATTCTGCTCTATATCACAGATCAAATGAGTTATGATCATTTCAATGAAAAGAAGGAGCGCATTTATCGCGTGGAAAACGATAGGTGGGCCATATTGGGAACGCGCTACGGCCCCACATTGCAGAGGGAATTTCCCGCCATAGAGCAGTATACCCGTATCGATAATTTTAGGCGTGATGCCCTTTTCAGCTATGAAGAAAAAGATTTATATGTAGACAACCTGATCTATGCCGACAGTGGATTTTTCAATATTTTTTCGGTCAGCCTGATTTACGGAAGTCCTGATGAACTGTTCTCAGAGCCCTATTCAGTGGTGCTCACAGAAGAATATGCAGAGAAGTTCTTTGGCCACAAAAATCCTGTTGGCGAAGTGCTGACCTATCATCATTCGCATGATTTTAAAGTGACCGGCGTTATCGAAAGCATCGATCATTTTCATATGGACATCGGTGCTATCGGGAATTTTGCCTGCCTGGGAGACTTGCGCAACGACGAAGATTTTTTCAACCGGTGGTCTACCTGGAACCACCCCACCTATGTGTTGCTTAATGAAAATCATGATGCCCGTCATCTCGAAAAAGAGATTAATGAATATTTCAGTGATAAGGCTTTATGGACTGCCGATGATGAGGAGCCTGAGTTTATGTTGAGGCCTCTTACGGACGTTTACTTTGAGCGGGAGATGGAGGTAGTATTGAACAAAAGGGGTAACCTGAATATGATATACGCGTTCAGCGCCATAGCTGCTTTTATCCTCCTGATTGCTTGCTTTAACTTCATCAACCTGTCTACGGCAAAAGCGTTACGAAGGGCCAAAGAAGTGGGGATCAGGAAGGTTAGCGGGGCTACCAAAAACCAGCTTATCACACAGTTTCTGACGGAGTCTTTTTTTATGGTGCTGGTGTCTGCATTGCTGGCGCTCATCCTGGTGGAGCTAACCTTACCATCGTTTAATAATATTATTAAAGACACCCTTAGCCTGCATTACAGCCTGCCCGCGGTAGGTTACCTGGTAGCAGGCATGGTGCTGATAACCATTCTGGCAGGAATATATCCCTCCTTTTACCTTACCCGTTTCCAGCCGGTGCATGTGCTGAAAGGGGATGTTACCAAGGGAAAGGGCGGTGGACTTTTCCGGAAAATATTGTTAGTGGTCCAGTTCACCATATCTATAGCGTTGATAGCTTCTACGATTATTGTTCACAGGCAGTTAGGATATATCAATCGTTATGATACCGGGTTTAACAAAGACCACATCGTCATGTTTAAGATGAATAAAGACCAAAAGAAAAACCTGGAATCTTTTAGAAATGAGCTGGTAAGAAAACCGGGGATCCGGCAAGTCTCTTTTGCCAACCAGCCTCAGGGGGAAGTGCGGTGGACCAACAGCCTTACGATAAACGGCGAGGAAATTGGGTATAAATTTGCTCCTGTAGACCCCTACCATATCGACCTTATGGGACTGAACCTGATTCAGGGCAGAGACTTTCGGGCCGATAGTGAAACGGATAAACAGTATACTTTCATTCTGAATGAAAAAGCTGTGGAAGCTTTTGGTCTGGAAGAACCGGTTGTTGGGCAGACGGTAAAACGTCAGGGCCATGATGTAAAAATTATCGGCGTGGTGGAGGATTATCACTTTAATTCGCTTCATGAGACGATAGAGCCGCTGGTTTTGGGCTGGCAGCCCCACTGGCTTTCCATGGCATATGTGAAGATTGACGGAAGAAATGTTAAGGAGAGCCTGCAAGAGCTGGAAGAGGTATGGATGGATTTTTCGCCCTCCTTCCCAGTAAAGTACAGCTTCCTGGATGAACAGTTTGAGCGGCTGTATCGCACCGAGCAGCGCATGGCATCCATATTTATCTACTTCTCGGCCCTGGCGATTTTTATTGCCGCCCTCGGCCTTTTCGGGCTGGCAGCCTTTACGGCAGGACAGAAACGAAAGGAAATCGGGATACGCAAAGTCCTGGGCGCTCCCGTGGAACGGATCATCGGCAAACTGATCAAAGACTTTACGGTATGGGCTGTGGCAGCCAATATTATTGCCTGGCCCGTAGCATGGTATTTCATGGAGCAGTGGCTAAGCAATTTTGCTTATGCATATAATATCGATGGCACCGCTTTCCTGGCGGCGGCACTCATCACGCTGTTTATAGCCGTAGCAACGGTCTTTTACCAGGCATGGCAATCAGCTCAGGCCAACCCGGCAGATAGTCTCAGGTACGATTAAAACCATTTTAAACTTAAAACCATGTTTTTCAATTACCTTAAACTAACGATTCGAAACCTCCTGAAGCAAAAAGGATATGCAATCATCAGTATCCTGGGGCTTACTATTGGCATAGCCGCATTTATTCTGGTTTATCTCTATATTAACCATGAATTGAACTATGATAAAAATATTTCTGATAATGACCGGATATACCGGATAAGTCAAAAGGTAGATCTCGATGGGCAGCAGGATAATTTTGCACCTACCAGCTTTAATGTAGCCCGGGCTTTTCAGACCAATTTCCCGGAAGTCGAGGTTGCTACGAAAGCCCTTTTTGCTTCGATGCAAACCATTAAAGTAGGAGAAAAACTCATCAATTTCGATAACTTTTATTCGGCGGATAGCAATTTTTTCAAAATTTTCGATTACCCTTTTATACATGGTAGCCCGGAAAAAGCACTGAGTGAGCCGAACACCGTAGTACTGCAAGAGGATGTTGTTAAAAAATTCTTCCCGGACATTAATCCTGTTGGGGAAGTCATAAAACTGAATGACCGGAATTTTAAGATTACTGGCGTTATCGACTCCAGGGATGTTCCCTCGCATTTCGACTTTAACGGCTTAAAGTCTTTATCTTCAGCCAAAGATCAGCGAATCGAAGAATTAAAAAAAGACTGGTTCCGGATCTGTGGATTTACCTACTTCAAAGCCAAACAGTCCCTGAACAGGACTTCTTTCAAAAAAAAGGTGGATGCCTGGGCGGAAAAAACATTGGCCCCCTGGATCGAAGAAGCCAACGTCACCGCTTCCACTGAATTCAGTATTCAACCGTTACGGGAAATTCATTTTAAAACCGAATTTATTTATGACCATAACACCAACACCAACAAAAAGTACATTTATATTTTTGGATTCATTGCCATTTTTGTGATACTGATTGCCGCCATAAATCATGTCAACATTGCCACTGCCCGCTCCATTCGCCGGGCTAAGGAAGTAGGTATAAGAAAAGTGAGTGGAGCAGGTCGCAGTCAGCTTTTTATCCAGTTTTTACTGGAATCATTCATTATCACCCTGCTAGCCCTTCTTTTGTCCCTTGCTGTCGCTGAAATGGCTTTGCCTGCCTTCAACCGGATCACCGGAAATAACTTCTCTATTTTAGAGACCCTTAACGGTCCGGGAAGCGTTTCATTCATGTTTACTTTGATTGTGATTTGGATACTGACTGCTTTTCTAAGCGGATTATACCCCGCTTTGATTCTGTCGGGATTCCGCCCTATCGAAGCGCTGAAAGGCTCTGCCGGCTATTCGGGTAAATCGGGAGCGAAAATGTCTGCGGCCAGTTTCCGAAAAGTGTTGGTCGTCTTTCAATTTGCCATATCGATTGCCATGATTTTCGCCACTCTGGTGATTTTCAATCAAATCAATTACATGCAAAAGAAAGATCTGAATTTCAATGACGAGAATGTTTTGGTTATCAATGACTCAAGACAATCGCCGGTGACTCGGAAAATGGATGTTTTCAGACAGGAGCTTCTTAATATTCCTGCAGTAAAAAAAGTGGCCTCTTCCACCAGCTATCCCGGATATAACCATGGCCGCTTACTATTTTATATCGATAAAAAAGGAGAGCCCATTCAAAAGACAATGAGTCTGATTTATGTCGATCATCACTATACCGATTTGCTTGACTTGAAAATCTCAGAAGGCCGGTTCTTTTCAAAAGAATATCCGAATGATGCTAAGGAAGCTTTTGTTATGAATAAAGCCGCAGTGGAATTTCTGGTGATCGACAAAGGAGTAGGACAGGAAATGATGTGCGGGTTGGGCGTTGATGGGAAAGTCGTCGGTGTGGTCAATGATTATAATTACGCTTCTCTACATAAGGAAGTTGAGCCGCTGGTTATGATCCTGAAGCCGGAGCATTCTTACCGCATTGGTGTCAGAGTGAATGAAAAAAGCCCTGAAGTGCTGAGCAAAATTGAATCGGTGTGGTATAAATACGACCAGAATCATCCATTCATTTACGAATACCTCGACAATCGACTGGACACATTGTATAGCCGGGAAGAAAAGATGCTTACGCTGTTTATGTATTTCTCCGGTCTTATCCTGTTTATCGCCTGTATGGGTTTATTTGCGCTGGCAGCTTACACCGCCGAGCAAAAAACCAAAGAAAACGGCGTCAGGAAAGTTTTAGGCGGTTCCGTAGCACACATCGTCAAACTGCAGCTAAACGAAACTTCCAGGCTGGTGCTGCTGGCGGGAATCATTGCCACACCGCTAACCTGGTATTTTATGAACCGCTGGCTGCAGGATTTTGCCTACTCCATTTCTATTGGCTGGATTTATTTTGCTATAGGGATGCTTTCAGCGCTGCTGATAGCCGTCCTTACTGTGGTTTATATTGCCTGGCGCTCCACACGATTGAATCCGGTGGAGGCGTTGCGGTATGAGTGATAGCTGTTTATAAAAGTCATAAAATCAAACTTACTCCCGAAAGAGCTGCTTTTAGGAGTGAGCCTGGTGATTTTTTTGCTCTTTGGATTCATTATTTAAACAATTGAATGTATTCGTTAAAGACATACCGCCTTCCGCGTTTATTCCCGGTAATTTCATAAAGAATACCTTGCTTTTCCAACTCATTCAATATCCTGTAGACCGTAGGTAAAGACAACCCTGTTAATTCCCGGGCCTTCCGGGCATCAATTGTCGGACGCTGAAACAAATAATTGATAATGGTTTGCCCATGTTTGTAAACGTTACCCAGGGCATGCAGCTTCACTTCAACCTCTTTTTGCAGTTTTAGAATGCTGTCAAAAGTGGATATGCTTTTCTTAGCTGTCTCAATTACCCCCACCATAAAAAACTTAAACCATTGCTCAATATCTTTTTTCTCTCTTACCACCATCAAATTTTCATAATAAAGGGATCGATTTCGTTCGAAAAAATCTGATAGATATAGAATGGGCTTCTTCAATATTCCTTTATCTACCAGGTAAAGCGTAATTAATAACCTTCCAATCCGTCCATTTCCATCAAGAAATGGGTGGATAGTTTCAAACTGATAATGAATCAAGGCTATCCTTAATAAGTGCGGAAGGCTAATGGTTTCATTATGAATGAACTGCTCCAAATCACTCATATATTCCGAAATAGAGGTGTGGTCCGGAGGAATAAACTTTGCATCAGCAATAGAGGCTCCACCAATCCAGTTTTGGCTATTCCTGAATTCACCCGGTAGTTTATGTTTTCCCCTGACGCCCTTCAACAGGATTCTGTGAGTATCTTTGATCAATCTTGAAGATACCGGCAACTCTGATAATTTTTTAATAGCCGAATTCAATGCCTCGATATAATTTTGCACTTCTTCCCAGTCATCTCTTCGCTCATCATCAATGTTTTCTTTGTCCAGAATAGCTTCTTCGATTTTCGTTTTTGTGCCTTCTATTTTACTTGATTGCGTGGCTTCTTTTATGATATGCATACGTATGAAAAGATCGATATTAGGCACATACTCAGAATACATATCCAACCTCCCCACCTCCCTGTCAGCATTACTTAACAACTGAATCAAGTCCATACTCTCCACTTGCCATTTTCTGTTAATAAATTCAGGCTGGAAGCTTTTATAGGAGTCCCGGGAAATAAATTTAGAGGTCACCATTTAAATTCATATCTTTACACCCTAAAAACAAGAGAAAACATGGAAATATTCAGAGGTCAAAACCTTATAGAGTTTACTGAACGCTTCAAAACGGA
>Ga0307979_1000648_pt1 | contig 24187 bp, 24 predicted proteins | sample OrgLakmetage1058_FD_201833 | JGI IMG/M metagenome (GOLD analysis project Ga0307979, IMG submission 201833) | Saline water microbial communities from Organic Lake, Antarctica - #1058 | ecosystem: Environmental > Aquatic > Non-marine Saline and Alkaline > Saline | place: Antarctica: Organic Lake...
TGCTCAAAACGGTGAAATGCAAATGGTGATGGATTCCGCGAACGGCTGCGACACTCGTATCTCAAGCGTGAAGAACGCAGTGGCTGACTACACCATTGAAGTTGGCACAGGCACCATCGAGGTCTTGCTGGATGCACTAGCTTTGCGTTGCTGTCCACATTTGTACTCTCAGACTTTTCACCCTTCATCTTCATCGTATATTTCAAAGTATCAACTTACAATTGTGTTTGTGATCTCTACATTTGCGTTCTCCAGTTGATTCACGAGCCGTACGAGAGCGTGCATGACTTAGATACTGCCCACCAAGTTGCCATGGAGCGTTTGTTCAAAGCGGCTGACGTGGAAGGCCTTGAGATACTCGGCTGTGGCATGCAGGTGTGCTTGAGTAAAAAAATCTTCGAATAGTGCCACAGTAACGCCATCTTTAATATGCTTTGCGAATCATTTGTTGCTTTCATCTCTATCTCTAGCGTCCCTCTAATGCAATCATTGTCAACATGTGTTTGGCACTTGCCTTCAGCCAGTCACGCCACCGTCGCTGGACCTCATGACAGCGCGCCCGCGGTACCACCAACTCGACGAGTTACTCGGGTGGGGGTGGCGGCTCTTCAGCGCAACCGCCTCGGATCAGGTCTAGAAATGTATTCTTCGATTTCCTACCTAGCGTATCAGTGGAAAACCATTTGATTTTGCAGGAGAGCTTCATTCAGCATTGAAATTTCCATGCTTCAAATATCTCAGATACTTCCATTTCATCATTTCATCTTGCGTCATCACGTTCGAACACAGAGTTATCCTTTCCTCTCTCCCTGACTAAGTTTGATATTCTTTCTCCCTTCTCATCTATTATCCATAACACTTTCATCGCGCTATATTCTTGCCGCTGTCTCTTCCCTTTACATGTTCTCTTTCTTTCAAGGTCCACGTGGCAATGGTCGCCTCTGAGCTTCCCCTCGTCACTTCCGTCACTAACGCCGCTATGCCGGCTGTCATCGCCCTCCTCGGCAATTCGTCGGTGCACTCTGGCCAAGTCCATTCTACTCCTTCTACCCCCACAAGGGGTGTTGCCTGCGTGCGCGAGCACGGTACCGCCAAATCTTTAGGCCATCGCCACGGAATGCCGCCAGGGCCTGTGGGGAGCTCGGAAGAATTTGTCGCCCAAATTTTGAGCTACGATTACTTGTTGAGGCCCCCGGAAAAGGTTGGGTTAGCGCCAGAGCTAGCACGAGTAACGTGGGCAGGGGCTTCATCAGGGCGCAGTCTTGGTGGTATGAATAGCAACAACAGCAGCTCAACTGGAAGTTTTGCGTCCTTCGGTGAGCACTGGGAGTCAGGGCGTGAAGATTCCTATGACGCCTTCCTGCACCACGACCATTACGTGTGGCACAGCGCGCGCCCACGCCCGAAGCAAGGCACCATCGAAGTGAGGCCCGCATGCCAACAACCCCATGCTGACTCTTGCGTGGCTGCTGCCCTGGGTTTGGGCATCGTGGAGGCACATCGAGACCTGGCGCCTTTCCTTGCTTCGTTTGACGCGCAAACTTCTTCATCGGCAGGCAGCCGCAACAACAACAACACCGGAAGTAATCACGGAGCGAATAACTCCTCCTCATCTGACGGTGCATTCGGTTTACGTGGAGTTTGGCCTGAGCTGCAGCAGTTGCACCACCAAGCATGCGAAAGCGGCTTAGCCGATGACAAGGTGAGGACCTTGGCCGCTGGAGTGCTGGAGCGGGCCTCTGAAGGGCTCTGCAGACGAGGCCTAGGCGAAGAGAAGTTTTTGTTGCCACTTTTTGGTCGCATCGAAGGCAAGGAAAATCCAGGCCAAGTCGCTCAAGCGATATTGGCAAAAAGTGGCATGAATGCGCTCGTGAAACACATGGCAAAACGCTCATGATAAGCCACCTCAGCTATATGGCATGGTGGGCGATATATGTGTTAAGTGTTATTGTTGATGTGGGACATAAGGCAGTTGATTGTCTTAAACGCGAAATGATTGTGAATTTTGTTGTATGTAAATGTTCTTATTGTCACTTAGAATCAACTTCTGAGCTACTTGTACTGCACTACTAGTTGATTAGTTGCGCAACTTCAAACTTCACTGGAAAACTAAAACTAAACTCAAGGTTTTGGCGCTTTGTTTAATAATCAGATTATTAATTTGCTGCGCAAAACCCTTACTTGAAGTATAAACTATTTATGCTGGGAAGTGGAAAGCCCCATCTTACCAACAACCCCCATCCTAATTAGACATGCCTCTTGCTTCGCACTCTGTATAATTCCGGTCTCTCTTGGTCGTAGGCTTTGGAAACCAAACGGATTTACCCCCGATATCACAAATCGAGGTAATTAAAAGCAAAAGAACCCGGACTCGCCCAAATCCAAACCAAAGAAAAAGGAGCGCCAAACAAAAAATGCCGAGTCCAAACACCAGCACGAGCCATCATCCAATCGGCACATCGATGCCTTCGCTCTTCCCACGGTTTCTGAAATTCATGCTCAGGCTGCGTCGCGCCGGTTGTTCTGAAGTGCCTTCTTACAGGAGGACGAGGCCAATGTCGTCGGCGTTGATCTTAGGGCACTTGTAGTTGTACAGGTAGTACCTGTTCGTGCGCACACATAAGAGCACAAAAAAATAAAAACCATGAAGGTATCAAAGGAAGGGACCTCAGTACTACACAACCTCAATTTTTCACTGCAGGATAAACAACGACATGAGACATTTGCTCCTCGTCTCCTCGTCTTTCTAGCATCCTACAGCACAACTCACTATGGGAGGTACTGCTACTCCTGTACTACATTAGTTCACAACTCACTGCAAGTGGCCGTCGCCGACCCCGAACTTGAGGTCCTTGAGCACGGTGCCGTTGTCGTGCAGGTCCAGCGCGTTGAACACGTCAGCGTCCTCGCGCTTGGCCATGATCAGCAAGTCGTCGAACAGCTGCTTGAGGGGCACCTGTTAGAAAGAAAGGGAGCGTGTGTGTTAAAAGGTGGGGGTGAGCGTGGTGGCGGTGGTCATGATAGTGGCACCCACACACTAGTGCGAACGTACACATGTAAGAATAAAAATATGCATGCAATGCACGTACCAAAAAATACGAGGAAGGGGCTCAAACGATCAAGTGCTCTATCCATTGACTTTTACTCACCGTCGTAGCCACGTTGTAGAACGAGTACACGGCGCGCAGAGTTTTGTGCTTTTCGCTCTTGCAGCATGTCGACGGCAAGTGGTAGAAGCTGCACATGTCAGTGACCTGCGAAAGCAAAAGAAAAGAGGTAGCGCGTGAACAAAAACGAGAGGACGGGTGAAAATTTTAAGGGTTATGTATGCTGCATTGCTCCTCTCTTCTACTACAGATCTGTAGAAACAATAACGAATTCTTCGAATATGACATTCTTTTCACTTCTTCAGCTCTTTGTCCATTCTCTTTGTTCACCTCGCCAGATTTCTCGTGGAGCACCACGAAGGAGCTCACGACGCCTTCCCGCGGCAACAGCATGTGTGCCAGCTCAACTTCATTGAAATGGGGCGCCAGTTTGAACCTGATATGATAAATAAACCAAAGTACAAAACATGAACACATGGGCGTTAGGCTGAACGACGAGAAGAGGGAAAGATGCAATAGAATTGGGAGGTAGTGTGTTCGTATATTATGTGGAGGTGCTGGGCCATTCTCATTGTGTGCACGATTAATATTTGTGGGGAGGAGTGTAGCCCTAGCGGCGCTAACAGTCTTGCGGCCGCGGGGTCTGTGTCTCTTTGGTAAGAGAACCTCCCTCTTAACGTGTTTTTTTTGGGAGGTGCACGCAAATGTGCGCACACACAACGTGTAGACACATTTATGTGTGCACACGTTGTGTGATAAGGATGTTCAAGGCGGCGCATATGGGGGTAACAAATGAATGCACTGCCTTGACATTTTCGCCTCCAAAGGCCTTTTTATTCATCTTCTTCATGGATGGATGCGAGTGTGGAGAAAAGTGCTTTGAAATATCGAGGCAATACACGAACAGCAGGCAATCAGTGTGTGTGTATCATTAGCAACTCACTTGGCAAGGTAGTTGTTGAGGAGCTTGCAAGCCGATGGAATGTGCTCCGGCAGCATGGGCTGAATGCCGGGGGTCTTGGGAAACTCCGCCACCTAATGTAGTAAGATCATACAAGAAGAAAACGAGAGGACCATTAAAAAGGTGAAGATCATAAAGCAGAAATGGGAAAGGAAGAGAAAGAGCGTAAAAAACAAGGAAAAACTACAAAGCGGAGAAAGACGACAAAGAGGAGGAAACTCTCGTGTGCATGTGCCGTTCACCCCATCCACCTTGTACAGTTTGATGGTTCTCGCGAGGTTCATCCGCTCGCTGATGCGGGTAAAGCCGATTTCCACCAGTTTTTTGGGGTTGAGAGACCGGTGCCAGTAGCGGCATTCCGCCACCGGAGAAGGAAGCACCACCCCCGCCGTGTAGACAGCCTTCAATAAAAAAAAAAGAAGGGAAAACAAGAAAAACAAGAAGGGATTTGTTCGACGATAATAAGCTGGAGATGTGATTAAGTATACGCATGAGGGAGACAGTACCAGAAGTGCACAGCGCAGGATTGTATCCAGGAGAGAAGACAAGAAGAGAAAGAGGCGATGAAACCAATTGTGACAACTTCATCGTATAATTTGCGAAGGAGAAAAGATGTATTTCGAATCTAGTCTGCACACCTGAAAGATGCCGTTCACGTTGACCCGTCGGGTGATTTCTTTGATCAGCACGGGCGCCAGGCGCTTGCTCCGCAACTTCTTGTGCACGCACAAAAAGTTGATCTCCACCATTTTCACCGTCTGGGCTTGCACCACCATCTAAAATTTGTTCCGGAAAGAATAATCAAGAAAGAAGGACTGTGATGCCAATGGAAAGGTCAAAAGCATCAATAGCAGATGTCTTGAATGACAATATGCCACGCGTCTTTGAACGCTTCTCATGAAAAGTCAAGGACCGTGGGCGTGCGTTGATTCACAGACCGTTGCGGGGACGCCGGTGATGATGGCCATGAGTTTTTTGCTCTTGACGCTGCGCACCCCCAGGTGAAGCTCGGGCATGAAGCCCGGCGGGGTGAGGGCCCACAGCAAGAAGGGCACCTGAACGGGTTGCATGCAATGGGCACAAAATTAGGCACAATTAGGCACAGCATGCAGGTTTCGTCGGGACACAAAACACAACTGATAGGGAGGCAGAAAGGAAGGACGAGTAAAAAGCTTGTCTGTTAAAAATCAGCAAAGGAACAAGGTGCAAACAGGTAAGGCGGGAGGTCATCTCCTATTCCATTCTCTTCTCACCGAGTAATCGAAGCGAAACATTGCGTCGTCGTCTTCGACGTAGTTTTCCGTCAACAGCTCGTAGACTTCCTGGGACTGTTTTGGGTCCAACACGTTGACGAGCGCCCACTGGAACAAGATGGCGATGATAAAGTCATTTTAATGAAGAAGATTTGGCAGAATCACGTGAAAAACTATATACAAGCGTGAGCCAGCAAAACAAGCCTCAAGAGTGTATACAATAGAGGAAGAGGAGCAGGCACAACAGGATGAGGGGCAGCATGCACATGTATATAGTACCTCCATGCCGGTAGCCATGGGGTAAGGCTCCTTCCGGATTTCGTCTACGGTTTGCTCCACTAGCGGGCCCACGTCGGTGATGTTTGTTCCAATCTTGGGCACGGGCTGCGTGTCCCAAAATGCGTGAGGTTCGTCCTGAGAGGGGGCAGAAAGTGAGAGATGGAGGAGGAGAAGGAGAGCTTCATTAACGCCATGAAAGCAAGAAAAAGGATTCCCTTGGAAGGCTGGGTAATGAAACAAATGCTAATCTCGAAACGATTGAAGAATGAATTAAATACGAAAAGCAAAGAAAAGAAGTGAGGCCTCAAGCTCGAGCACCTACCGATGCTTCACCCCTTTTCTTGCGGTTCGACAAGAGTTCGTGCAGCTTCTCCCGCGACAGGTCAGACGCTTTCACCGCGCCGCTGGCTAAGGCGCTCTCTACAGCGGCCGCTGCACCACCGCCCGACTCTTCACCCGCCGCGGCGCCGCCCGAGCCCGCTACGGTTGCTACACCGCTACCGCCCTCGGAAATGCTCTCGAAGTCGCCTTCGAAATCGCCACCGTCTGCGTCACCACCATTGGCAGCAGCCTGAACTCGCCGATGAAGCATGCGAGCAACACACAGAAGGTGACGTAAGCCTTGTGCCAGAAGAAGGGAAGTACTAGAGGCAAAAGACTAAACTAAGGTTTTCGAAAAGTCGTTCATCCGCTCGTGTGTGGAAAAGTATGCTTTGAGAAAATGTGTGAACTAGACAAGTACTCTCACACATTCACCAATTCGCTGCTAGCTAGGGCATTTATGTCATACCTTCTTTCTCTTTTGAGCGTCGCGCTTCTTCTTGTTGGCTGCAGCTTTCTTAGCCTTCGCCGCTGCATCGTCACCGCCGTCAGCTGCAAACAAGCATGAGGAAAGCAGATCAACGTAAAATAACTGCACTATAAAACAGAAAAACAATTACATCCAACGTGCCTAGAAATGAAAATATTGACATACCAGTAGACATGGCAGCCATCGCATCCACAACCTCAGCCATCACTGCTACTCTAGCTTTGAGCTCTCTAAACTAGCTAGAGCTAGGCTATTTGCAACCTCTTTATGGCTTTTTGGTGGATGGCGGATGGCTGCTGCTGGCTCGTGGGAAAGCCGCTGCCGGTTTGAACATAGAATATTTTTTGTAGAATAGAATTGCGCGGGATGTGTTCGTGGTTTTTGATGATGTGGCCGTGCACGTCACCAAACATTCTTAGTGTTGTTCAAGGTAAAACTTTTTGCCTGCCCTCACGCTCATAGCGACTACTCTTGGTATGCGCCTCGCAATCCATGCTTTGAAATGAAACCGGCTTCATCAGATTTATCCGATTGATTTTCCTGCAGGTCTACATCATGTTGAAGCAAATTATCCTCGTTCTCGCTATGCTGACGGCTCCGGTAATGAATGCACCTGAGGAATCTAGAGACTGCTTGCACCTCAACTTAGATGCATTTCAATAACGGCCCAACACTGATCGTTCTTTTCTTTGTGAATAGGCGCTCAGCTACAGCTTCACTGGCAACGCGAGGTCGTTGTACCGACCAACGGTGAGAGCAACTTTGAAACTTTGATACCACGCACTGCGATGAGGTTTTCGAAGCGCACGGTATCGTCGTTCACACCAAAAGCAGTCGCTCCAGAGCGTGTCTGACGAAAATTAACCAATTTATCAAAGTAATTTGTTGCCTTGGTATACTATACTTTTACGTTGATCTCGTTTCTATTTATTTCATCGTGTATCAGGCCAAGTCGTCAATGCGCATGGAAACTTTTGGTTTTAGCTTCGCGGAAGACGGCGCTGCGTTTGTGCCAGATGAAATTCTCGGTAAATGCGAACTAGGGACGGTGCAACCACGAGCATTTTTTAAGATGAATAGCCATATGCAGCATTTAATGAATGGAGTTGTGTAGACTTCTTGCAGAGTTTTTTTTTAAATCGCGCAGCACCAGTTTGGTTTTGAATGTGCGATGACGAGCCCTCCTCAGCTCAGCCCAACACATTTTTGCTTCATTTTTGCTCATATGCCTTTGTCCATTCTTCCAACGCTTCAATTACAGGCGAAGAGGCCATCAAGTCCCGCTACGCGCCTGGCCTTGCCAAAGCTGGCATCGTGGACCGGCCTTTCATCTCGGTAAGCACGCATGTGCATGATTGGTGCCGAAAGTTGCCCGAGATGAGTGATGTAGAGTAGCGCTGCTAGACAGTATTGAGACGCCAAGTGCGAAGGATAATATAACATGCACTCTTATCACGTATAGTTGATGCGTCGCACGATTATCTTCAGTTCTTCCTTTGTCCGCGGCCTGTCAATCACAATTAACAACTACTAGTATATGCTTAAACTGCCTTTCGTGTGCGTTGCATATCTATTTAAAACCGCAATATTCAACAGGAGGACTACCCCGTCTTAACACGCGTGGCTGAAATGAACCTGCTCTCCAAGACCGCGGAAGCTGGCATTTTGTCCTCGCTCTCGGCCAAGGGCCTCACTCTTTCCCAAATTGAGCGCCTCTTGCCAGTAATCGACGACCTCGGCCTCCTCAACGCTGGTGAGAATTGGGCTTCACATGGACAAAGTTGTTGAGAAGGTTTTGGTGATTGTGTGAAGTTCTGTGATTGATAAACAGCTACCATGAATATGTTGTTGCTTGTGTTTGATTCTTGTCGTGTGCCTCTGAGACTCAACGCATACCTCGTAATTGTGCTATGAACAGGTCTCGCCAACAAGGAAATCTTACTCAACCTCTTGGTGCCACTCCTGGTGGAGCCTGCCCCTTTGTTGCTTGGACCCCTCGCTGCGGCCATCAAGAACCCTCTGCCTTTGTTCCTCGGCGGTGGAGCCGTAGGCGCTCTGGCGGTGCTCCCTGTGGCCAGGTAACGTCTTGAGGCCTGTGCTGTTGTCATGCAATATTGATCTCTTCCTCCTTTGGCCCATTCATTCGTCAAGTTTTTTCTTTCGCTGTGGTTGATTTCGAGTGGTTTAAGTTCATTTGTGCGACGAAATAATGCTTCTTGTGGAGTATTGGCCTCCAATGAACATGTTCGCTACTTCCTTCTTTCCCCGTCATAAACATTTTTCTTTTTACTGTTGTTCGCAGTGGAGAAAGCCCAAACATCGCGCTGCTTCCCGTGGCTGCTTTGCTGCTCGCTGCAGGCCAGCTCTTTAGCGGCGGCTTGGCTGTTCCTGACTCCATGCCTACCTTTACAGGGTCGTCTGGTTCTTCGGGCGGTGCTTCCCCCAAGGGCCAGACTGGCCTTCGGATTTAAGCGTGTGCTCGTAAGGGATTAAGTTGCATGCGCTTTTTGGCCTACGCATCCAGGGGTGCCAAGAAAGATGGCACGAAATTCCCCGTTTCCAATGTATATGTGCGAATAATTTGTTTATTTCCTTGTGAAGGGTACCAATAACGATGATAATGGATTTCGACCAAGGCAGTAAAATCATAGATATGTCTTGAGGCAAGTCCCAGCCCCGAGGTGCCCCCCCCCCCCGAGGGGTCGGATTTTCCTGAGTGGCTAACATACTTGGTGTGAAGAGGCGAATGAAGAGATGGTCCGTATTGCGTATTGCTGATTGTGTTGTTGGTTGGATCGAACCAACCCTGTAATGTTGCTTGACCGTTGTTTCATTCGTCCGTGCGGTTATTACGCGGCCTTTTTAGCGTGGGTTCCTAGGATTAGTCAGCTTTCTTACAATGAACCCTCTGCCTAAGAAATTAGAGGATGCATTGAAAGCTCAGTCCCGTTACAAGCCCCTAGCCGAGCCCTCGCCAGAAAGCAAGCTCTCTGCGTTGCTGCAGGAGAGAAGTGGAACGTCGACGCCGGCTGTAACGCACTCTTACGAGCAAGGGCTTCTCGAGTCGATTCTAGGAGCCGGCGACCGGAAGCCTTCGAGTGCTAGCGGCAGCCGCAGTCGGGGCAGCACTTCGAAAAATGGTGGCAACTCCGGCGGCGGGCTATTCCCTAGCCGAGGAGGCAATTCTGGCCGAGTACTGGCAGACAGCATTTCAAACCGCCCCGCTGACCCTCTGCTGTGGCCTCCCCGCTCTCCACGCAAAAATGACCCTAGCAGCCGACACCAAGCTTCAACAGCTACTCGCGAGCAGGCAGTTGGGTCCCACTCACCCCTTCGCAATGTAAGTAGCTCTAGAGGGTCACCTAGGAGCAGCGATCGTAGTGACGGGAGCAGCCACCGTCAACGAAGTGCCAATGAAAATACCACCTCAACGAGACACGGCAGCAGCCACCGAGACCGCACCCATCGAGACGAAAGCGCGAAATCGTCTTCTTCTGAGAGTTCTACCAAGGAGGAAAAGGACTTGCTGGCCTCGATGGCGAGTCGGTTGAGCCAGCTTGAGAAAGCGTCGCGCAGCCTTCGCGCTGAACTTGTAGCCAAGGACAAACAGGTTGCGAACTTAACTTCAATTCTATCTTGTTCCCAGATAATTTGCGGAATGATTTGTAGAATCTTGCCCAATGTGTCACTCAACCGCATCGGTCAAACGATACATTTTCAAAGCACAATTTCGTGAAAGTCCTTTGTCCTTTAGTTCGCTTTCTATAGAATACCGGTCATGCTACCGCCATAACGCGCTTCATTCCCATGCCTCTATCAGGTCTTACTTCTGCAGCGTGAAAATGCCTTATTGGAGCGGGCAGTGGGGCGGTCCCCCAATCCTTTGAGCGCAAGCAGCTTCGGGTGAGTGCGCCACAAGCGACTCATACGAGTTCAGAACGTGGCTAGCTAGAGCTATTAGCAAAGATGCATGCTTCGTGCATCACATCACGGCAATGTCCGCTGTTCACTCCGAACTTTATTGTTTCCCCCTGTTGATACATACGCTTTAGATACAGCGACGAAACCGAGGTGGACTTCTCGCAGCTGTGTTTGGACCCCAAGGCAGTGATGGACGAAAACATCCGGCTCGAAGCAACGAACCGCAAATTGCAGACGCGCGTGCTTGAAATGGAAACGTTTTTGAGCGACTACGGCCTCGTGTGGAAAGGTAGCAACGACGACGACGATGGTAATGATGAGAACGATGCTGCTGCTGCTGCTGCAGGTAGCGGTGGCGCCAATGATATTAATGGAAGTAATAGTACAGCGGGTTCCAATAAGCTGATACCCGGGGAGGCCGCAGCAGTGGCGGCAATGGCGGCGAAGCAACCCCATTTCGACTTGTTTTTAGCCAAAGTGGAAAGCTTGAATGGCCTGTTGGACCAAACGAGCGCGAAATTAGTGGTTAACGGCAAACAAGCGAAATACGAGTAAGTTGACTTTAACTTAAGAGTAGATGTGTGTGTTGTATTGAAGGTGGCAAAGGAATATTAGTTTTTCACGTGAGGACAAGCATGGGAGTTGTTTCATCTGCACATATTTAAGGCATCGATATTATGAGGGCTTATAATTAAATGATATTGATCTTATACTGTCACTTGCCCCTCGCTTGTTTTTAATCACGAATGCTTTGTGGTGGTTTGTGCTTTGGCAATTAGGTTTGGCACTGACAGCATCAAATGCACCATTTTCTCAGACGGCATGAGTCTGACTAATGGGGAGTTTCGCGCTTGGCATGCGGCCAATGCGCAGGCCTTTGTGAAGGACGTGGTCGATGGATTCTTCCCTTCGGAATTTCGGGAGATGTACCCTGATGGGGTGCGTTGGTTTGATTATAAAAAAGCATCGGGGAGACGGAGAGGAATCCAAGAATCGTGAGATGAATAGTAGTGAAGAAAACAATGAGAAATTGATTTCACTCTCATTGCGCTTCTTCTTTTGTTTTTGTCATGTGGGTACGTTTATACACGTGCAGGTGCGCATCGACGTGCTCGACAAGCGCAGTGTCACCTACGTAGATCCATCGGTGTTTGCGGGTGCAGGCCACACGCTCGGCCAGAAAGCACTGCCATTGTCGCAGCTTGGGGGTCTCAATTTTACTCGCCTCACGCCTCGAGGGTATGCACATTTCTATCATGATATACTTTTAATTCCTCATTTTCTTCGGCTCTCAGCACTAATTTTTCTCCACTTTCTCTTCTTAGCCACTCAACCTGCACCTTGCTCTTCTATATTTCATATCACCAACAGCACTATCTGCTCATCTCATGATGCTGTTCTTGTACTATATTCCCTCGACTTTCGTGTGCCCTTGTTGTGGAACCTTTGTTTCCATCTCCCTCCCTCTCTCTTTGTCCATCAGGTCCCCTCGGCTGACGCCTCGCACGACTCCTCGTAACGGAGCAAGCCCGCCGAACCAAGACGACAGCGAAGGCGGCAAAGGCCTCGCGGAGATCATCAAAGGCCTTCCTGACAAGAGGGTGGTGACCAGCAGTGGGGACATCGTCGATGTGAAGGTGAGCAGGAAGATGATTAGAAGAACGAAACAAAAAAAAGACAGACGGAGGGATTGTGTGAATGCTAGAGCCAAAAGAGGCGTTGCCAATATGTATTCATTGAATGTCAAAACCAGCCAACTATCCATTGGCGCTTCGTCATGCGCTGCCTTGGTAACATCATCTCTTTTTCTTCTTCTTATTCTTCTATTTGCATTGAATTGTTCTCGCCATTTTTTACAGGGAGATTTAAAGCGACGCCTGGCCGCCTCTTCTTCTACCAAAGAAGCCAATCAGCAACAAGCTCGTGCGTCTGCAGCCGCTGCTGAAAAGCGAGAAGCGATTGCCTCCGCAGCGGCTGCACGAGCACAGCAAGTTGATGACGGCAACCAATTCCACGCGGATTTGGCGGAGGAAGACGGAAGAAGGTATATGAGCAACAACGTAGGAACATCCACGGTAAAGAAAGAGGAAGAGACAGAAAAGGATATGAAGTTTGTGCCTTCATCAGCTGCAGTGATACCGCCAAGCGCTGCGCTTAATGACCCACTTGACAACGACATCAATGCGTCGAATACCACTTTGCGAGTGCGAGTTGGCAGTGGAGCGAGGCTAGAGTTCACGCTGCCGTCGTCCTCGACTTTGCGCGAATTGTACGGCCAAGTAGCTCACTCAGCGGATTTGGCAGTGGAGGCGTTTGAGCTGCGCGGGTAAATGAGTAAGAAATACTTGATATTCATTGACTTGAGCTGAGTGAGGAGGGAACCTTGAAGCCCCCCCCCTTTTCCCCCTGAATTTCCCGCCTTACCTCCAATATTCCCATGTTTGCTTGCTTTCTAACTTCTACGTCCTCGGCGTTTGCCCATGCGCAGGTCCTTTCCCGCGCAAACTTTCCTCTTGAAAACTGACGGCACCACATCTCTAGAGGCCCTTGGCCTTGCTCCCAGTGCTGCTCTCATCCTTCACAAACTTAAGGCTCCAAACCAATAGTAGATCACTGGCGATTGAACTGGCAACGGAGTTGGCGGACTGAGCAGTAGTTTGAGGTGTGTAGACAAGGGTAACTCATGTTTAATGCGCGGTACCTGTCTCAAAATTGTAATTATAAACACGAGTCCTTCATATTCACCTCGTTTAAATGCCGGCAAATAAGCAAGTGCAACCAGGAAACCGGAACAGGAATACTACCGATCATTCTTGAACCTACATCTCAAGTTTCTTCTGTTATGAACTCCCCATCATTCGTAAATCTACGCCTCAAGTTTCACAAATGATAGGGAGTGGAACGGGCAAAAGATGAAAACAATTGCAGAATAAAAACTCGATAAACCCCCTGTAAATTCAACCGTTGCAGAGGTGTTGACACCTTTCCACCATGAAGGCTCGTCTTTGCGTTCCTGTCACAATCACTTGACACTTCGTTAGTTGACATTCTCTTGCGGTCAAAAGCAAATTTGCGTGGAGTGGGAACGCTCGTATTCATCCACCTGAGCGAAAGATAAGTTCATCGTTGCTTTAGTTCAGCTACGAGAACGAAGACGACTACACGGCTACCTCGAAGGTTTGTCCTCACTCCAAATTATCTAGCTAGCTACTAGCAAGCAAATGTTGCTTGCTAAGGTGTCGAATTGGCTAGCTAGCATGCTCGGGCGTTGGCACACTAGCCTCGTGTTCTTAGTTTTCTTGGCATTAGTCGCCGGTTGGGCAGACGACATCAGTTCAAACCAAGGCGTGCGTGGCCCTGAAACACCATGCGAACACGTGAACCAGCTTTGCAAATGGGATCCTACATGTGCAGAATCGCATCAAGATGTCAGGGATCTTCGCAATTTCCTAGTCACGGGTACAGGGAGTTCGGGCACCGCGTGGGTGCGTGCCTCGCTGCAGATGAAAGGCTTTGACGCAGCGGACGAAAGCTGGGGGGCGCTACCTTCGGCAGCTTCATTGCATGAAGCTCAGCGCAATGCTAGCGATGGTGGTTATACAGTGCGGCGTGTAGAAGAGGAACGGTTGCGCGTGAACCAATCATTAGGTCGCGACGGGATGGTGAGCTGGCCAGCGCGCTGCTGGGCAACAGCCAGCCAACTGCAAGCCATGGAGGATGCTGACGAGGGGTATGGGCTACAGGTGATTGAATAGCATAGCACTTTTCCATACCGATTGCTGTATTCTAAACTACGCCCACTAGTCCTTTTTCCGTACTTGTTATTTATGCTTCTTCGAAGTTTCGCTTCATGTGTGTGTGCTTTTTGGCTACCTTTCAGCTCTTTCAACTTGGGCTTGGCGTGCGGTTTCGAGTAGTGGTGCATTTAATACGACATCCCCTCAAGTCTATCAACTCGAACCGTCACTTCAGCGACCACTTAAAGCAATGTAAACAATTCAACGATATGGATAAAAGCTCATCAGGAGGTGCTGGTAAAAGCGATGGCTTTGCCGAATACTGCGAATGGAACTGGTGGCGACTGCAGCAGTGGGAATATGCGCGAATTTTTACACCAATTCCTTCTCACCACAATGACACCTCGGCCTGGCCTTATGTTTACTCTACGACTGAACAAAGTGTTACGACAGACTCGAGCATGCTTGAATTAGAAGCGTTAGATGCTTACTCGTCTTTGAATTGGCCTGGGAGAGGAGGAGACAACGAGGTAGTGCTACCACCACCAGGGCAGCCGGGTGGGTTCCTCCTCTGGGAGCGCAATGGTGCATTGCTACCGCCACCGCTTGATAATGTCAGTGGCCAAGGAAGTAAAGAGTCAGGACCGTGGCCATCATCGTCATCGTACTCGATGTGGAGTTTGCGAAATTCAATCGCCATTACCGCGCTGCACTGGCGCACATGGAATGCTGAGGTTGCCAAAGTTGCTGATATAACGGTAAGGTTGGAAGACGGTGTGGGGTTTGTTCCAGGGAGCTCCAGCATTAGCAGCGGCGGTGATTTTGGTGTGTTAGAGGGCTCCCCCTTCACTGAAGCAACAGTAGGAGTGCTTCCAGGTACACCTTCAGTCAACGCTGACACTAGTCGAGGAAGGGCTCGTACTAGTAGAAGAGATCAAGGAGATGGCCGTAGCAGTGCTCCCGCGACCATTTGTTTATGGCTCCTGGAACGCGCCATTCATGAAGGTTGGCCTCCGTGGGTAAGCGGTTCATCTGTCAATTGCAGTCGACCTGATGCCTCCTCCTCGGCGGCTACCAACTCCCATGGCGGAGATAAACGAACAGCACTGACTTGGGGCGCAGTGGGAAGGGCGCTTGCTGGCGCAGGACTGCCTCCGGAGGAGTTTAAAGCCCTTCGGGTCATGGCTGAGCGCTATGGTTACGATTCCGGTGATAGCGGTAGCTAATGTTTTTGTTATCATACAAAAATAATAACAATAATATTTCAGAAACAGCGGACAGCGAACAAACCAAATGTTCCTTTTTTAGGGTTAGGGGCCAATGGAATTCAGTATCCAGAGGGCGATGATTATACCTACGCCCCTTCGCCCCTTGATGTTTGATGGCACTTGGGCCTTTGCGCGTTTGTATTTAACACGGGACATATTTCTTACTGAACTCTTGGATAGAAAAAATAACATGTGCTTTGCTCGATTCGCAAGGAATTAAGACTACTATCTACTATGGCCTATGACTAAGAATAGAATACCGAGTAAACTTGGGTATCGGTATCTATCTTATAGAAACTGATCTCCCCTGTAAGGGGAAGTTACAGAGGTTAAAGTTGTGACTTCCCTTTGTAACTTCCCCTTACAGGGGAGATCAGTTTCTACATATCTTCTGTGGTATTGCACTTTCTGCTTAGAACTAAAACTCCAATGTACTTCTATGATTTCGATAGACGGTAGACCAGATTACTGGGGCACGAGCCAGTCGAATTCGGGCGGTATTAACTAAATTATAATCGCGCATTCTAGAGGACACCTACCGCCCACCTCCTCCTCCTCGGTTCCCTTTGGCCTTGTCTTTCGCGGCTTTTGCTGCTGCTTTGTCCATGGCTTTCTGCCCCGGCCTTGGGTCTTTGGAGGCACCGCGCGGGATGTGCCCCGTGACCAGCAAATAGTACGGGAAATCGCACGCTTTCATTGCATGGGCTTTGGCCAACGACCGTTTGGTGACTGGGTCCGTGCGGTCGAACGGCTTCAGGACCTTGGCGTGCACCCACGCTTGCGCCAAGAGGGGCGCCAACAGCAGTGTGGCTTCGTCTGGTAGTAAACCTTTCGAGAGAATGGCAAAGCATTCGCCTCGCTGGGCCGGTGCCGTGTACATCAGAGGGGTAGCGCCTCTCGGTGGCCCCGCGCCAAAGGCATAAGGCCCTTTGGCGCCAAATTTCAACCCACCGCTTCGCAAGTCGCCTGGCAGCTGGCCTTCGGCGATGGGGGAAACTTCGTCGGATTCGGGTTCTTCTTCTTCTTCCTCTTCCGACAACTTGCTGCCTCTTCTGCTGTTGCTGCTGCTGTGGCGACGGCTGCTGCTGTGACTACTGCTGCTGCTGTGACTACTGCTGCTGTGACTACTGCTGCTGTGACTACTGCTGCTGCTGTGGCGACGGCTGTCCCTCCTGCTGCTACTACCACTATGAGGAGTTAAGACCATGGCTGTAGAAGCGCCAACAGAAGCTTTCCTCGTGCGCCGGATTCCAGGCAGATTGCCACCGAAGGCAGCATCCCTCGAGTTCCTTGGTCCCTTCAGAGCTGCTTTCATTTTCTGGCTGAGGTTTTGGAGGCTCGGCGGCCGTTGCGGTGACACTGGCGGCGCCAGCTGCGACGGTGTGTCCTGATCACGGGTGAGGGACAGGGTTACGGCCACCGCTGCGGGTGATGCTGCCGGCGCGCCACGACCGCCGTTGCCATCGCCCCCGCGCGCCCATAACGGTCCTGCTGGTTTGTTGCTCACACCATTGCCATCGCTACCGCCACTATTAGTATCGCCGCCGCCAACACTGCTGTTGTCTTCGACGTCGTCCGCAGGGTACCCTCCAGGTAAAGCTTCCACGAACGGGTCTGCACCGGCGGCCAGCAGCTGGGCAATGGCCCCGTGGTCTAAGCTGCGGCACGCGTAGTGGAGTGGCGTGCGGCCGAGGGCATCTCGCGCGTTGGGGTCGGCGCCTCGCTCCAGCAAAGCAGCTACCAGACGAGCCTGCCGGAAGTGAGGCCAGGTGTGGCAGGCCAAATGCAGAGGAGTGCGGCCGCGTCGGTCGAGAGCATCGTGCATGCGCCGCTGCTGCTGAGGTTGCTGGGGCTGCTGCTGAGTTTGCTGCTCCTGAGTTTGTGCAAGCTCAGCTTTCTCTGAAGGAATAGAAAAACCAGCCGCGTTGTTGTCTTCTGCGATGGTGGTAGGGCTAGCATCAGCGCCACTTATATCGTCTGCAGTGGCAGCTTCTGGACTTGCTCCATCTATTGGTGCCGCTGCTGCTTTTGCCACCGATCCGACTGCTGAGACTTCCGTTGAAACTGCTGCCGCTGCTGCCGCTGCTGCCGCTGCTACCGCTTTCGCTGGTGACCAGCCCATTCGATTGTCTTCAGCTTCGAGGAGCGCTACAGCGACGTTTCCATGCCCCAAAAACGAGGCCAAATGAAGCAAGCTCAAGCCCCCCTGTTCCCGGAGCGCATAAGTGCGGCTCATCAGGGGCCGGCCTTTCAGCGCCCAATCAGGATCTTTGTCGAAGCCCAAGAACCCAAACCTCCCGCGTAATTCCGCTAACAGCGCATACCCGCTCAATCTTTCAACCGGTAACCATTGAGTTGAGCTACTAGCAGTAGACTCAAACTTAGCAAGTGGTGCGGTATTAGCAGCTGCAGAATTAGACGGAGATGTGGCGGGGGCAGCAGGTACAGTTGCAGCTGTAGCAGTAGCAGCACCAGTAAAAGTTGTAGAGGCAGCCGCAGCAGCAACCGAAGCAAAAGCACGATTTGCTGCACGAGGCGCTAGAGCTCCACCGGCACGTTTACGAGCTGCGAGAGCTGCCGCTTTCCGCCAAGGCTGTGCCTTCAAGTACGCTGATTCTGCAGCCGCTGCCTCTGCTGCCCGGCGCGCATGAAGCACTTGCCGTAGTCGCAATGCAGCTTCACGCCGCTTCACCACGGAATGCACCGGTGGCTCCATTTCTTCTATTTCGTCGTCGTTACCGTTCGTGCTGTCCAAGCTTAAACTGCCGGCGAGGCTGCTGCGGTCCAGGCTCCCGATGCTACTCACGCTCGCGGCACTGCTGAAGTTTGCTTTCTCGTTGCGCTGCGTCGAAGCTGGAGAAGCAAGCGGTGAAGCCGTTGAGAAAGGCGCAAGGTCGTCTTTCATACCCGCATCGCTAGGTGCGGTTGCTTCGTCATAGAAGTCGGCGTCAGGACCAGCAGCACACTCACTGACCACTGGCTGCAAGCGAAATGGCTGATCGAGAGTGGGATTATCAGCTGATGCTGCTGCTGCTGCTGCTTCAGGAGCATCGACATCTCCAATGTCATCGGCTCCATCTGGATTGAGAGAGCCGACGCTATCGCCGTTAAGGCTGCCGTTATCGTCAGCATCATCATCATTGTCGCCAACGATGCCGTCCTGTTCGTCGTGTTGGCTCTTTGCGTCTTCCGAAGGCCACAGAGGGATGGGCAGAGGAGGAGGCCGAGGAACCGGATCTGGGTAATACGCTCGAACCTTGACCAGAGGACAAGAAAACACGCAAACAACAGATCTTAACACATTGTTCGGTGTTTGGAGATTATCCAGACATATGCAAAGTGACATCAGTGCTTGCATACTTCATAAGTGCATGCTATGTCTGTATACATGCCGGTGATACAGCCATGAAGCCATTCTTTGGAGAGCAGGAGGTGCTACAGATATCTCTTACTAGTGCTACGAGGAGGCGCAGGCAAGCCACGTCCCTCGGTGACCACCCAACGGGGGGAGGTTCATCTTCGACCATGGCACTGGCTTCTCTCCATTCGACTGCCTCAGCCTTGGCTTTTTGCTCATTTTCTTCGCCATTCTCGGTGCCCTGACTAGCGGCAGCAGCAGCTGCTGAGGCTGCGCTTTTTTTCGTTGAAATAAAGCTGGAAGCAGAGGTCTTTTCATCGCTCTTCGACAAGTTTTTCATGGAGCGCATCCAGGCTACCTGCCGCTGGCGTCGCAAGAACAGGACTTTGCGACGGTTGCGCCACTTCAAAGCTTGGGGTGAGAGACCGCGCACGTTGATGGCCTAGCATAATAGTACGGAAAAATATGTTGTGAAGAGGCAGGAAAAGGATTGAACGAACGTCGAATTGATATTGATGAGGAAGTAAGCTTAAGAAAGTAGATAGGGCCCCAAACCCACTCCACTCAAATGGTTTGAAGAGTGCAGGCAAGCTTTTACACTTAAGCTTACCTCATAATCGTCTGACTCTTGCTGCTCTCGTTCCTCAGCCGTTAGTTCATTCACGGGCTGTGGGTCGTAATGGTCAATCCCCAATTCTGTTGCCAGGTTCTTGGCTTCTAATTTGTGGCATTGCGCTCTCAGGGTCTCCTCTACCACTAGAGGAAAGAGCGAAAGCGTAGGTTTGGTTGCTTGTTCTTTTTCTCGGCCCTTCGTGGCAATCGACGATCCGAGTGAGCCCACCGTTCCACTCTCCACTGAAGCTGCTCCAGACACCGTGCCGTCGTTCATTTTCTCATTGTTGTCTGGTATTAAACCCGCTGCTCTTTTGGCTTTGGCCCTCTTGGCAGCTCGCTCGCTTGCCTTCGCTGCAGCTTTGGAACGCTCAAAAGTCTTCTGCACGTTGGCTTTGGAGAACCCGCCACCGGCTGAAGTGTCCCGCGATTGCCTCAGCGCGAAGCATCCACCTGCAAATAGGCCGTCGGCGGGTAGATCCGAAGCACAAAAGCCGAGGGCAGCGCCCGCACTCGCAGCCACAGCGATGTGAGCGGGCAAGTTCAATCGAATCGCGGACACGACCGTCAAGGTAGATGGCGGTGCCTAGTAGTTCAACAGCCAAAACAACAAAAAGGGGTGCAGCGATTGGGTTATAAAACAACACTGCTCGAGGTGCCGTTGATACAATACTCTATCCACTAAATATTTCGATGAAAATGGCAATCAAACTGCACCAACCTTGGTTTTTTCCGCAATGCTTTCGAGTGTTTTCGCGTCTTCCTTCGCCACGCACTCCAGCTCGGAGGCCAGCAAGCTCAGGGGGCGGTAGAAGCCCACCCCAGGCGGGGCGTCTGGGGGGTTGGCCAGCTCGTCATCAGAGGAGTCGTCGTCAGAAGGGTCGTCGGGTAAGCCTTCCACGTGCGCCTAATTAGTATGTAAGGAGGGCAGGCTGGTTAGTGCAAAGCGTAACAGAAAGCAAGTAAAGTACAGGTAGCACGCAATTAATCGAATTTTTAGGTTCATTTGGCACATTAGGGCAATGTTGAGCTCAAAAAGGCACATATCCGAGCAGGCTAGAGTGTATATGTATATCATGTTTACCGCAGCACGGGCAGCATCTTTCGCAGCTCGCTTCGCTTTTTGCGCCGCAGTACGGTTGATTTCATACCTCGCGTTTGCCAACGAGTCCCTCGCTTCCGCTGCGCACCCACTGCCGCGGCCCCCAAATTCCAGATAGGGGTCCAAATAATCCGGCCGGTACCGCACCGTGGCTGCTTGCCACAAATCCACCCACGCCAGGTCTGCCGTGGCGTGCAACGGCTTGGCCGCGCCGGCGACGCCCACAAAATGCGTGGGCTCCGGGGGTCCCGCGGAGCCGTTCGAAGATTGCAACGACAACGCGTCGGTGTTTCCATTTTGGCTGCCCTTGCTGACTACGGAGGCTGCTGCCGCGAGCGCCTGTTGGCGTTTCTTTTTCTTTTTCGACATAGACGCGCTCCCTACTGACTGCCCATCCGCAGCCGTGACCGAGGGCGGGGGTTTCGGAGGTGGATTCGGGTTGAAGTTGCAGAGCTCGGCGAGCGCTCGCAAGTGCTCTCGAGTGGCCCCAGCGCGAGGCACCGCCAAATGCCACGCAGGTGACGTCACAGCGCACAGCGAGCGCGGCACGGGTTTCTCGAGCTGGGAATTCAACGCTCTAGCACGTCCAGCCGCCGCTGCCTGCTCGAAGGTAGAGTAGCCGTCGTCAGGTTCGGAGAGGAGACTGACGTCATCGTCGTTGTCGTAATTGAGGTTCCCTTCGTTGCCTGGCGCGGCTGCCTGGCTACTAGCACGACTAACTGAACCACCGCTGCCCACACTGTTTCCGCCGCCCTCACCGAAGTCTAGTTTGAAGGAACCGCCCGCGTCATGAGGCTCTCCGGCCCCCGACTGGCTGTTTGAGCCACCTCCTCGGAGGCTTTCACCACTGCGCACTTCCGACAACAGGGGCTCACGCTTGGGGTTTCTTGCCGGCAAGCCTTTTTCAACGCGCTCTCGAGCGTGCGCGTTGCGATGTCGTAGCCAACCCAATACCGAGGACTCGCCTTTTTTGACGTCCTTGACGCGCCCTGGCTTTACGCTAGTTTTCTTAGGGGCATCGATATCTCGGCCTGCGAAGCCAGTCAAGCGAAGTGTTAGAGTAGTTCAGGAGAAAGGAAATCTACTGCTGAAAGGCAGTAGCCTCTTACCAGGAAAGAGATTGTTCGTGTACTCGACAATCTCCAGGTGTTTTTCTCCTCCATAGTCTCTGCCATATATTCGGACCGACATAGCACTTTATCGAGACCTGGCTTCAAAAGCCTTCGAGTATTACTCGTTCAGCAAGGCACGTTCCTGTAACGGCTTCTCGGGCGCCATTTTGCTTGCAATCAAGTAAGCTTACCCAGGTAGGAAAACGGATCAGGGTGCATCTCAAAGAACGTCAAGAACCAATTTCCACGTCATTTAGAAAGGACTTCTTGGAACATTCTCTGTGACTCAGTCTTTCCAGTCTAGCCTTCGCACTTCGCAACCTCTTTAAATGCTTACGTGGTATCAGAAATGAACATCATGCGGTCAATTTCAGGGCGCGAAGCGTCAACAGCTGCGAAAACGGTGGCCGATGGGCTACTTGGATGGACCGATATTCGGGCGCTCGCAAACGCAGGCTACACCGAGCAAGACGTAACTAGGGGCCCCGCTAACGCCCACACGCACACTCGTCTCTTCGACGCAACGGGCGGGACAGTGCCACAGATTGTGCTTTACCGAGACAAGCACCACTGGTGCCCATACTGCGAAAAAGTGCAGTTGTTTCTGGAGGCTAAACGAGTCCCTTACCAGATGAAGTTTGTGACGATGTTTTGCTATGGCAAGAAAGAGTCCTGGTACAAGCAACTTGTACCCTCGGGTATGCTACCTGCACTCAGCCTCACGCCGAACGGTCCAATCATTACCGAGTCTGACGAAATCATGTTCGAGTTAGAGGACGCGGTAGGCCCTCTTCAGCCGGGCGTGGGCATGGGCGCCGCCCCAGTGGTTGCACACCGCAAACTCGAGCGGAAACTGTTTCGGGCGTGGTGCAATTGGCTTTGCCAGCCACAAGGGTCTGCTGCAAACGAGCAGCGAAGCACAGCGGCTTTCAGTTCGGTGGCCAAGGAAGTGGAGACAGCAATCGGCCGAAACGGCGGCCCTTTCATGCTTGGCAAAGAGTTGTCGATTGCGGATTTGGTGTACGCGCCTTACTTGGGCCGGATGAACGCGAGTTTGTTTTACTTCAAGGGCTACAACCTCCGTGCCGAGCACCCCACCCTCAACCAATGGTTTTCGGCACTCGAAGCAATGGACTCGTACCGTGGACTCATCTCAGACTTCCACACGCACGCGCACGATTTGCCGCCACAAATGGGGGGCTGCTACACGAGCGTAGGCGACAGCCGGACAGCGGCGGCGACGGCTGCTCGATTGGTCGACCACGGCCCTTTCGCCACAGGCCTGCTTGGGTTACAAATTGACCCGTTAGCGTACCCTGAGCCGTCGGATGCCAAGGCGGAAGCGGCCTGGCGCGTGGCGAAGCACGCTGACACTGTCATGCGCGTGAACCCACATGGAGTTGCAGCCACAGACGTGGCCCTTCGCGTCACCCTTACGCTGCTTCTCACCGACAAGCTCCCGACGCTGCAGGAGTGCATGAGCGGACTGCAACCCGCCCCTAAGGCCTCAGAAGTGGCGCGTGCAGCCCGCTACATCCGGGATCGCGTGAGCTGCCCTCGGGACATGCCAATACATTCCGCGATGCGATTTCGTGACGCCCTCGAGACTGCAGCGAGCGTTTTCGGGCCAGAGCAGAGCGAACCCGTTGCGCTGCGCAACCGTTATGATGCCAACCCAGAGCCATTTCAGGCGTAAGGGGAGGTGGCCGCGTGGAAGATACTCCAGTATGTCCCGTTTTCTTATCATGATATATAAACGTTTTCTTTTCTGACTATCCCGGTCCTTCGTTCGGTTAAATGGGAGGTGTAAATATATAAATAGAAGAGATAAACGATAAAGAAGGAAATGCCCACCATAACCACAAAACACAGCACACGGGCTCAGTATTTATCCCAGACAATACTATTTCCAGCAAAGACGAAAAATAGAGAACGAAGAATAAAGCCATGCTTTATAGACGCACAAACAGAATCCTAAGGTAAAAATAATAAAGTCAGCTGTACTTGAGCAACGGATTATCGTAGAGCACGCGAAATAGCTCGATTAAATCCCTCAGCGTTCTCAATGTGAATTTGATGTCCTGAATCAGGAATGAACTCAACTCCTCGCTTGCATCCAGGAATTTTCTTGACAACCTCTTTAACGGAGAGGTTGTACATCCAATCTCGATCTCCGAAGAGCACGGTGGTAGGCATTTTGAGCTTGTCCAACGACTAAAAGCACACAGGTGAGGCGGTTTCACGTTAATCATGGAAATTGAAAGACGCCTTTAACCCTAACAGCGAATGAAGAGTTTCCGAGGGAAAGTCAATGATCATGAGAACATGTTACCTCGTGATTTAAAGGTCGTCGCGCGTACACACCGCGTAAATCATCTGATTGAACGCAACACTGCAGCAGTGCATTCAAGCACATTTCTCCGCTCACGGCCGCTTTGTTGATTTGGTAGAGATAGTCAAACAGCAGCTTCAGCTCTTGAGTGCACGCCACAGCCTAAGTAAGTGGAGCAAACAACAAAGTGAGAATGATAAACAGCGAAATTGTTGATCTCGTGACGATTTCTGAGTTAATTTTGAAACTAGAAGGGCAATAGTTCAGGTACCTGTGCATAGCGGGTCTCCACACAGCGCTTGGTCATGTTTCGAATGAGCGGTCCCGCAAGGCG
>Ga0307979_1000650_pt1 | contig 24118 bp, 28 predicted proteins | sample OrgLakmetage1058_FD_201833 | JGI IMG/M metagenome (GOLD analysis project Ga0307979, IMG submission 201833) | Saline water microbial communities from Organic Lake, Antarctica - #1058 | ecosystem: Environmental > Aquatic > Non-marine Saline and Alkaline > Saline | place: Antarctica: Organic Lake...
GAAGCCACCGAGAATTCTCAGTGAGAGTGATTGAAAGAAAAATTATCGGATTACTGGCGAGCGGGTAAGGATTGACTTTCCTGTTGGCTCTTTTTCTTTTTCCTGAATCACCATGCGGCTTATGGCTTATAGGCAAAGAAAAAATCAACGGAAATGGCAATGGGCCCTCTCCCTTTTATCTATATCTGATATCGATATCACTTATAACTGCCATATAACTATAACTTCTATGTTATATCACATATAATTATTCGGATATATAATATATGCATAACACATCCCAGTCGAACTAATTTTCGTTTAGGTCGGGATTACAGGGGGGGGTTGGTGTTTATTTTTGCCTAAAGTCGGCTACATGTGGCTTAAATTATGTGCTTGATTTATTTTAAGCGCGACTGGGGTGTGCTCTTTATATATGGCGTAGCCAAGTTAATATGACTAGGGGGGAAGTCCACGATTGTGCTATCGGAAGTAGCAGAACGGATAACGGCAGCTCGCTCATTTTTATTTGATATTTCTTACTATTGGCCTGATTGGGCCATCATTTGCATATGAAGCACATAGGCCACTCCCCCCTTGCCGTTGTTTCATCACAGGCATGCTACCTCGCGCTCCGGCTCGGGCTCTGCAACGACGGCTTCCTTGCTTTCCGTCGCCAGCGCCTCCGCCGAGGGCACCTCGGGTGCCGCAGCAGCAGCAGCAGCGTCTGCAGGAGCCGCGGTGGTCTTGCGCTTCTTGTAGACGCGCTTCCCCGTGCTCTTTTGTTTCGACTTGTTCAGTTCAATCAGCTCGGCATTGGGCGGTGGAGCACTTTCCGGGAAGTTACACGGGCGGCCCAATGGGCCTGCGTGCTCGTCGTACGCCAGTGCCGCTGTTTCTTCGTTGGGGAAGTAGCCCAAGTGCTTGTTGCGCCCCTGTACCGTGATGCCCGCCGTCCAGCGCTTGGCCGGCTTGTGCCAGCACACCCCCAGAAACGCCGACGCGCTGCCCTTGACCGCCTGCTTTTGGTCCGACCCTTCCGCAGGAAAATTCACGGGCCTGCCCAGCTCCACGCACTCCTTGTCGTACTTTTGCGCCGCTTCCAGCTCCGTGGCAAACGGCCCAAACTCGCGCCGCACCTTCTTGCCGTCGGCACTGGTGCTGGAAATCTTGGCCACCCAGCCGGGCTTGTTGTACTTGGCGCCCGTGACCCCCACGTACTGGGACTTGAGGCACGGGAGCACGGGCGGCTTGGCGTCGCCCGAAGACGCGCCACCCGAAGACGAAGACGAGGGCGCATCGGGGTTCGCCTCCCAAATCCCGGCTTCGGCGTTCCAAACTTTGCCATGCGGAGCGCGTCCACGAGGCTTCCGCGATGAGGGCTCGCTTGCCGCCTTCTCTGCAGTGGCCTTCTCTTCTGCAGCCTTTGCCTTCTCTTCTGCAGCCTTCGCCTTCTCTTCTGCAGCCTTTGCCTTCTCAGCAGCCTTCTCAGCCTTTTCGATTGCAGCCTTCTCAGCTTTCTCAGCCTTTTCGATTGCGGCCTTCTCAGCTTTCTCAGCCTTTTCGATTGCGGCCTTCTCAGCCTTCACATTTGCAGTCTTCTCGCCCGCAGCCTTTTTCTTCGCCTACCGTTCAAGAAATGTGCGCAATACGAGAGCAGACATGAGTCAGTAACACTTCATCACAACGCGACAGTTTCCCCTGATGCCATTCCCCTCAGCCCATGCGCCAGGGCTAAGCAAGCTTATTTTTGAGCATGCAAAATTGCCAATCAAGTCGCGCTATGTAAAACAGCCTCCATAACACTTTGAAGTACCTGAATATTCGTGGGCACCACGGGCTCAAGGCTATCGGTGGCGGCAGCGGCGGTTGCAGTGCGCTTGGTCATCTGCCATGCAAAAACAAAGATTCAGCTGACATGAGTGCGAGCTGTAACAAAAACCACGAACGCGACTCTGCGCGAATGGTATGGGGTATGAGAGCTCTCGAAACTGATACGAATAAAATCCTGACATGCACCGAATTTTTTTTCAAATTGCAATTCAAACTGTATCTTGACAAGGTGGCGAGTGTGTTCGGTTATGTGCAATACTGCATGGAAGCATTCCCTGGTGAAAACATTTTGATGTGAGTGCGGGATACCAAAGGCATGGGGCATGAAAGAAGGCATCGCAAAATATATGCGCTCGAGCGTCGGAAGGAGCTCGACCATGTGCGGCAGTGCACAGGGGCGTACCTTTTTACAGTGGAGCAACGCGCCAAAACCTCGAGGCTAAAAAAAGTGCAACAAAGCAGCAGCTCCTCGCTGTTGTTGTCGTTATCCCCAAAGGAGGAAAAACAATATTTTGTTTGTTTGCCATTACAGGGATATATTTATTTTTTTACAGTTTGAAATATTGATCTTTAACGAACTCTTTTTGAGACAGGCCGACAGGCCCCGAAGGGCCGGAATTAGAAGGCTAACCTAGAAAGCTAATCAGGCGCACGTGCCCGGGTGGTTTTGTCGTCAGCCCCCTCCTCTTGTGCGAAGGCATAATTCTATTTTGATAAAAACCAATTGACGTCAAGTCCATGCCGCTATGGCCTCCTCCCAGCGGCGTCATAAGAAGCTATCGCCAACACGCTCACCGCTCATTCGTCGGTCGTGGCGATGTGCAGTCCTCTAGATGCCAGGGCAGTCGGCAGTCGGAGAATTATGCGCAGTCATCTGAGGAACCCCTTCTCCACTGTTGTTATTGCTCGTGGTGGTGGCGTTAGGACTACAGTGGGCTTCTACTCCTGGCGAGTCTTCAGGCGAGAAGTCATCATCATTGCCGCTGTAAGCCAACGGATTTATCGCTGTTTTCAGCATCACAAGCGAGTTCGCTGGAGCTACCTCATTATTGCTAGAATGGGAGTCTTCATCGAAATCTGGCTCGCGCGCACACAGCAACGCCCAAAATGTTGGGACTGCCACATCGTCGCTTTCGTCCTCAACACCATTATCATCGCCCTCTTCGTCGCCGCTGCCGTCTTGGATACCATTGTTGCAGGCGGCGCCTTCATCGTCGTCCACCCCGTTGCCGCTTTCATCTCCATCACCTGTGCTCGCGTACTGGCTGGACTTCATCCGCTTCCTGACATTCTTCCGGTTGTGGCGGGAGAGCCTTGAGCGCGATGTGCTGTTGTGGCTGTTGGGACGGGGTTGGCTCGGTAAAGGAGGCAACAAAGTCGCCCCCAAGCCCCAGGCAGCGCCCGACACCAGCACCGCCATCCAGGTCACTTGCAAACCTTGGCGCAAGGAGCGGGTGGCGTCGCTGACTGCGCCAATGAGCGGCGGCGAAATCATGTCTCCGAGGATGTGCTGCACCTGCGTACAGATCGCAGAGTAGCGTTGACAGCGAATCCCAAGGAGGAATGGCAAGGTGCTTGGAGGAGCAGTATTGCACTACAAAATGAGAAATCGTGTAGCGAAAGAATGCTCTGGTCAAACAATATGAAGACAAAGCAACATCATTGAGAGGGATGAGTGCGCGTAAACTAGCAAAGGACTCCTTGTTTTTGTTTAAAAAATCAAACAAACCCTGCATTTCATATTACCAGAATGCTGACGCAGGCAGACCGAGCGCGCAAGCGCGCAGGCACAGCGTTCACGCTCACCGTCGCAATGGGCGCGATTTGGGTCCACAAGCAGACTTGCGCTACAAACAACAAGAGATAAGCCATGCTGCGGCCGTCAGCCCCGCCACTGCTGCTGCTGCTGTCGCTGCTGTTGCCACTGCTGCTGCGGTCACTGCTGCTGCTGCTGTCACTGCTTTCAGGGCTCAGTGTAGTACCATCTGCACCAGTGTTGTTCCCGGCACCACTGACGTTGCTAGCGATCGAACTAGTACTGGTTCTACAGGCTGCGCCAGCTGCGAGTGCTGCCACTAAGAATATTGCCCCGGGCACAGTGAATCCCGCGGGCACGCCCAAGAGGGCGCGCGACCCCCATCGAGGCTCAAAAGATTGCGCGACTGTAGCGCCGCCCACACTTCCGAGAACGCCAGCCACCACCGTGATGCCACCGACAACAAGCCCTGCTTCTGCTACCTGCAAGCAATAAATCCGCCAAAAGATGATTAGGAGTTAACATCAAAGCAAACGCCTCAATATAAGTACTCATAAGTATATTGAAGTCTTTTTGCTGTGCGATACACTCAAAAGTGAAACTGATCTCAGTGGCACACCAATGGCACACCAATGGTCATTCACTACAGATTAACCCACCGATGCGCCCAGACAGCGGCTGGCAAAGGACGGGTAGAAGTCAGCGAGGCCGCCCAGGGCAAAGTTGTTGGCGGCCAGGCCTAATACAGCGCATACATAATATGGGTTGCTTATGATCTGCCACGCGTCGTCTCGCCACTCTGCAGTAGGCTCCTGTACCGAGCTCGTAGCAAGAGTTGGCGACGCATTTGGAGTTGGAATTCGAATAGAAGAAAGAGGTGAGGAAGCCGAGGATGATGCCGGTACTATACTTTCTGCTTCTCTTCTAGCTCTGCGGGGCAGCGGCGTTTCAGGCTTCTGGAGGGGATGCATCTCAATGCTCTGGTCAGCACAGGGTATCCGCTCGCTACGTCTATGCATACCCGCTGAACTCACTGTGTCAGGCTCCTCGATAACATCACCTGCCAACTCAGCAGCAGAACCCTCAGCGGTTTGTGCCGTTGTGGTGGTCATTTGGAGGTCGAAACTGCCATCTTTTGATTGGCTCAGTGCATCGGAACCTTCCTTTGATTGGCTCAGCGGAGGGTCGAGTCCTCCGCGAGGCGGGTCGTTCAAGCGAGCGCAGCTCCAGGCAGCAACTACACCGGGCAAGCCACACACGATAAAGGCCACCCGCCATGACGCAGCACTACCCACTACGGCGCCGAGGCCAAAGCCGAGCGCCCCACCCACAGGAATGGCCAAGTAAAAGACACCAAATCTGAGTGGTTCAAAATGGTCAAGTGCAAGAATAGAATTCGTAGACGAAACAGCAATTACTGACAGGAGCGGTAGGGGTGCTTAAGCCAATGAATAGTAATAGCAATCTTACGCTACGGTGCGTTCATGAGGTGGGTAGAAGTCGGCGAGGTAAGGCCCAGCAATGGTGCCGTATGCAGCTTCCCCAACGCCGACCTTTATTTCGAGAGAGAAGGAGGAAAGACAGTAGCTAGGAATGGCGACTTGGTTAAGGCACGCATAGTGCGATTATAAGATGGATAATTAATTTGCGATATTCAGTTGGAGCGATTCTAATGTACCAAACTTCGGCAGAGCATGAGCTGGGGCAAGTTCGTAGCAAGGCCAGCGAGCGCTGTCGCGAGAGACCAAAACAGAATACCGCCCACGAGCAACGAGCGCCGATCTACGCTGCCTTTGTCCGTCCAAATCCCAAAGCAAATAGACGCCAGCATGTAGACCAAGACCATGCCAGTGGTAGGCAAAGCAGTTTCCTACCATAAGAAAGAAGTTTTGATTGAGAGGAAGTGTTCATAGACGGCGCTGTCTGAGGCAAGACTCAAAAAGACGATTTCGACATAATCGTCTACACGGACCGTATCAGAGAGGTTCATCTCAGCCTTGATGAGTTCTTTAACAGACGAGCTAATGTACCGGTCCGCAAAATTCAGCATGTTGATGACTGTGAGCACCAGGAGAGCCGTGCGCGCGCCTTCTTGGCGACGAGGCGGCCCAGAACGTGCTTGAAGAGTTTTACCCCACTTCAGCATGGCCTCTATCGTTGATAAGGTCTAGCTACTGGACTGCGCACCACATTATCATTGAAGCCAAGCCATGCATCAATCGTAGAGTACATAGCTATATGCCATCATGGCGTGTAGTTTTTGCCAGCCTCCTTTATAGTCTTCTAGCTAAAAACAGTAGTGCACTTGACTCTCGATCGCTGTCAACTACTTCAGTTTTAAATCCTGAGGCTTCGAGATTATCAATATCCATCGAACATCAGACAAACTAAATCGATGCTACCATTATATTGATTGCTTGCCTGCGTGCTTGACCGGTGTCACTCATGGTATATTGTCAGTTGTGTCAAAAGTCAAAGAGGAAACGAAAGATAAAAAGATACGCGTTGACGCATCTTTCGTGCTCCATATCAAAGATCCAAGATCCGAGGACCAAGAATCAATCCTTTTGAAAGTCTACTGTATCTGATATCTGTACGCTTACGCTTACATAGGCATCAGTCCAGAGCAGGAGGTAGGCATCCCTGGTTCCCTGGATAAGTCTATCGGCACGCAGCTTGACGTATCTGTTGATCTGTTGGCGTCCGTGAACTCTTCGAAGCTACACTAGCTAGCTTGGCTTGCAATTCATTATTAGATAAACGATGAGATCAATGGTACTGATGCATGATGTAAAGTCCGTCTAAATAGCTTGCTAATGTAAGTAGCTACTGTAGCTTTCAATCTACATTTTGGAGCAGTTTGAGTCGATTTAGACAGCTTGATTTGTTCCACCATCGCGCCAGTCTCGGTTGCTGAACAAGAATAAGCGTGTAATCACATCTCTGGAGCGCAGTCGCGGACTCTTCAATGGGCCGAACAAAGCTAGAAGCCCTTATTGCGTTCTTTTTTATCTCGAGCTTGTGCACTGCTGTAGACGAATTTTCATTGCTTGACTCGCATGATGTTCCTAGCATTGTGCGCTCGGGGAATTGTACTGTGCAAGTGCCCGAACTTGCTTCGTACGTATCGACACAGATTGACTTCTACAGCCCCCAATATGGAGCCAAGTTTGAGCTAGGCTCGATTATTCCTTTGGAAGTTGGGATCATGGTATTACCATCACTACCTCTTGCGTTGCAATATCAAACCAGCATCTGCTTCGCAGTTGATCAGGCGAACGAGGCTTCGTGGTGTTCAGCTCTTCAGGAACTCAGTCAGCTGCCTCATCTTGAGTTTCCCAAAGATTCATCAAGTTTGGGCGTCCACCATGTCTACGCGTGGCTTGAACTTACTGGTTCCGGGACGAGACTAGATTGCCATATACCAGAACATGATGCCTCCAAATTTTATGTTGTGAACTCTGCTCTGGAAAGACAAGAGCCTGCAATTACGCTGCTAACTCCTCTTGACGGGAGCACAACTTACAGTTGTGACTTGCATGTTGCTGCCTCAATCAAAATTCCGCCGATCGCAAATTCTGAAGTGTATCAATGGTATCTAGCAGCAGAACTCCGGTTGAGAGGTGTTGTCATTCAAAATTTTCGGGTTATCTTACCAACTTTCACTGATGAATTAGTGCTGGGCAACTATACCTTCGCATTCGTCGGCCCACTTCCGTATGGGTCGGTAGTTCAAATTCGCATAAATCTCCAACGAACGTTGTCCGTTGACCTTTCAACCCTTGAAACTGTGTCTTCTGCAACGCCAGCAGACGTTTTCCTGAAGAGACCGCTACTGAACCAAGGGGCATGTACAAGCTTTGGCAGCCATGAAAATGTAAACATGTTACAGTCATCAGTTAGTCGTGAAAGTCAAGATTCACTAATGAACATTGCTATCGTGACTGCTGCAGATGAGGCATACGCTGATCGCTTAAGTAACCTAATTGGGTCGATTCACTTTTGGGAATCTGAGACTGGTTGGACGATTCATCATGATGCTGTACTCGAAAAGCGACCTCCTCACATTTTAGTGTACGATCTCGGCCTTGATCCCTCGACAGTTCACGAAGCGAAAAAATGGGCTTATGTCGAACTATTAAAGTTGCCAACTACCTTGCCAGGTTCAAATCAGGCATCGGTGCCTTCTTTTGTTCGAGATCCACAAATGGCGTGGTTAGTCTCATGGAAACCTCTTGTTGTGTTGGATGCTCTTTCAAAGCACTCACGCGTTCTATGGATTGACGCTAATGCCGAACTTCGCTTCCCCTTGGACATACCCCGCAGAGAAATTGAGAACGAGGGTCACTTCTTCACAACAGCTGGGCATCTGTTCCCTACTCCGAAGACTGTAAGGCAGAGTACCCTTCAAAATTTCAATATCTCTGCAGCTGGTGATGGTGCACTGAACTCATGGGCGAAAGATCAGAAGGGTGGTACCAATACTTTCGGTTACTCCTTCATTCCATTTGCCTCTCGGGTAGAGTTTACCTCTGCACTCATGGGGTTCAAACGTGGCAGCATGGCTCACACAGGTGTCTTGATTCCAATGTACGACTGCTGCGTTACACAGACGTGCATTTGGCCGAACGATGCAGTCGGAAACACAAACCAACGACGGGACCAGTCTGTCCTCAATGCAGCATTAGCCAAGGCAGAAATTGTGCACAATTTCAAGCCTCGTTGCTTTAGAGACAAGAAGTGGTGGGCTTGGACTGGCCAAGAGACAGTTAAAGTACCGATCCACCATGGGGACTTCAATGGGGACCTGGTGAATATATTTTCAAGGCGAGCTGGTCACCCGAAGCCCTACTCCTCTCGGAGCATTCTGAGTATTTCTCAATAATTGTTTCTTCTTTCAGTCGCCTACTTCCTACTTCGCCGTGTCGCCTTCTTCCTGTGCTTCGCTTCTTTTTAATTCCTCTTATTGTTTAGTTGGCCTCTAGTGCCTCCAGACCAAAATTCGCTTGAACTTTTCCCTCTTTGCTTTTGGTCGATGTGCACGGTCGGTGGCCGCCCGTCGTACTTGAAATTTCAGCGTTTACTCATAGCTCATAGCCTTTCACGCAAATATGAATTTAGAAATATAATAAGTCAATAGGGACATTACCCTCTGCGAAATCATGCGCAGTCCGGTGTCGGTGCTCTCGGTGTTGGGAATTAGCTCAAAAGCGGATGGGAATACCAGATCCCTGAGTTCAGAGCACTTTGGTCTATCGTGGCTATTGAAATTTTTGCTTATCTCGAAACGCATAAATAAAAATAACATAGCGCATTCGTGTATTGGCATTGGAGGCAGAGCTGGCGAGCTGGCAGGGCTCCATCATTTCCCTGAAGGGCGCTCGAGGGCGCATGCGTCGCATGCAAGTGCAAATGGTGCGTTAAAAAGTGTACACGACGGGCATTCCCACGCACAGTCCAATGAACTTCGCACTGAAATCTCATCAGCTTTATCCGCTTTTGAGCTACAGCTGGTGCAGCCGTTACAGTGCGAGCAATCAACAATTACGCCAGGGCTCGTTAAATGTGCACCTTCAACAGAATCGTCTTCAACGTAAACAGTATCTGTTTTATCGTCGTTAGTGGTGAGGTCTATCATTTGCGCCTCCGGCACAACTGGTGCTAATGTCGAAGTGATCGTCGCCGCTGGAGTACGCTGCCGCTTGCGAAGTGGCGCTTCCCTCATCACAGCGGGCAGTTTTCCAGAGGAAGCTTTCCCTGGTAAATCAGCACTGACTCGAGTAGAAACAGTACTTTTGTGCGAAGCTGAATTGCCTGCGCTCTGCTCCGCAGGGCGACCTCGTGCCGGATCGTGTCCGGTATCAGACGCTGCTGCAGCAAAGGCCGCAGCCATTGGGCACCAGTGGTCGTCGCGCAAGCGCCGCTCGGCCGCCCGCAGCGCTGCTACCTTGGGAGGTAGTGCGCGCCACGCATCTTTGGCTCGAGAGCTGCTGCTGCCGCTGGTACTGGTACTGCTAATGCCACCGCCGAGACGCTGCCCACCGGCACTTCCCATGAGTTGCTGTGCCTTGGCGCGTTTCTCAGCTGCATCCACCGCGCGTCGCCGTGCGTCTTTCAAGCTCGTTGGGTTGTGCCTCGCACCGTCTACTTTCGCGCCTTCACCTAAAAAGGGAACCACGGTGGTACCACCCGCCGCTTTTGAACGCGTGGCATCAAACTCGTTGTGCAGCACCTCCATGAGCTCGTAAAAGTCGGCCGAGTGGTTATGATGCACAATATGTGACAATTCGTGACACATGGTCCCTACCACCTGGTAGACATAAAAGTGATTTATGAATGCAGAGGTTCAACGAGAAAGGCTACCTCCAGGGCGTGTACGATTATTTGTAATATTCAGACGTATAAGTTAATTCACCAAGGTGCTGCTTGAATTCAACTTTTTCTTCAGCAGCAGCTCTCACCTCACTTTCGTAATCCTTGAATGCATGAGAACTGCCCGGTTCGCGCAGCCGAATTTCAATCTTGGTCGAGTATTTGCCCTTAGCACCTGAATGGTTCATACCAAGGACTCCTGGGGCTCGTGCCACGCCCCCGCCTTTCGCACAGCAGCACATTTCTTGTAGTTTCCGCACAGCCCAACCTCTCTTTTGCAGCAGCGGTGCAAATTCGCGCTGGATCCGCTGGAGGACTTGCAGCGCCTGCGATGCATCGGCCAACCCAGTGTTGTGCGCCAGACTCTTGATCCCCGTTGTTTCAGCCATGATGCATGTGTTCGCAGTAGGCTCGTTGAAAATTTGACAGAAGATGCTTATTGATAATGATTATCAATTCAGTACTTCAGTCCTTGCGAAGGCTGGTTTGAAGAGACAACCCTAAAGTGCTAAGTTCTTCGTAAGAGTGAAACCACTCAGTCGTTGGTCCGTTATTTGCGTCACTAATACTTTGCTTCTACATATGTAAGCTATGAGGTCGTCCTAATAAGCCGGTCCTCATCACTGACGACAGAGCCGAGCAATGTTATCTTTCCTTGGTTATAATCCGGTGATATCGGGCGATATCCTCGAAAGCTAAATGAGATATTCATCGGCTGTGTAGCTTCATCAAAGTTGAGCAAGCCCAGAGGCTAGTCAGCATGTATTCAAGAGCATGTAATTAGAAGGCAACCGCCCGCCAGCCACAACAAAGAACATTTTTTAGGCTGACTGACTACTGTAAACAACGACAAAATACTTACGTCCGTCTGTACAAAAAGAAGATACTTACTTCATACTTCATGACTTCATGCCTGCCTGACTGACTGACTGTACAGTACGCATGTTCTACATCAGACATCGAGAAGGTTGAAGCCTTAACAGGTAGTCTAGCTCAACCGCCAAGTCAACGTGAAGAAAGGTGCATGAAAAGAAGTCTTTGACAACTGACGACATTCGAACAACTTTTGACCTCGGATATGCTGCGGGACGCCGCATCGGCGGCTGCAATCTTTCTGATATGCTGCATTTACGGAGTTCCAGTGATGGCACTAACCCTGAAATCACAAGTGCGCGCCATGCGTGCAAAAGTGGGGCTAGCCCTGTATGCAGAGAAAGAATCATTTTCAGTTCCATGCTTCCCAGTTCATAAAAGGCATAGGCTGCCGACCGATTCCCTTGGTCTCAACCTGCACGAGCCTCGCTATTTGGCCCTTGCTGATAAAGTCTTAGCTCTCGAAAACAGAACTTTTGGCGCTGTGTACTCTGGCTCTTCACCGCATTTCATTCGCGATGGGGTAGGTTTGCCTACGCCAATGATATCGCCTGGCCAGCATGGTGTATTCTGTGAGATGATTCAGTCTTCCGAGATTTGGACCGAGGTACCGCTTTACGGGTACAAACGGAAGGTACATTTCATTCAATGAATATAATTCATCAATTGCTCATGCCTATGGATGACAATTCCCATCTTTGCATTGTATTCTTCTCTTAGATTGCCACGCGATCAGTGGTAGTTGGAAGATTTGTCATAGAAAACGTGACGAAGACTGGGTTTGACAGTCATTTGGGCCTTGATGACGGCGGGACGAACATGTTTATTGAATTATCGGTGACACCTGTGAATGATGTGCCACCCTTAGACTTAAAGGACCAAGAGGCCGCTGCTGCGGCCGAAGAGGAACTGTGGTTAGAGATTCAAAAGTCACAAGGTTTTGCTATTCCAGACTGTGAGCTCCTCCATGGCAACCCTTTTGAAATGGTCAAAAGATTTTCTCCCGGCGATCATCACAATCCCAGCGAATTGTTATCGCCAGACCATGTCGATCAGAAAGCTTTATTAGAACGAAGTTTTCACGTGGGAGCTTCTAAGCACTCTTCTCATGTTCAGGGTGCAGATTTTGTGGAAAGAAATGTGGCTAACACGAAGCGAAGAGAGTTCTTCAGCTTTGCGGTTGCAAGCTATCTCGAGCTCCCAGATCCTGAGCTTGCAGAATGGATGCTTACGTGCACTGACACCACTGCAAGGCTGCAGCGATGCACAAAAATACTCACCTCAAGACGGCAAAGCTGGCAGAGCATCGCCAAGCGTGTGATAAATTGGAACACTGGTGGCGAGGCCATGCATTTTTAAAGTGAAGTGCTGGTGCCTCTTGTAAATAACTTTTGGCCTGCTGTGTAGGACGCCGCACAGGGGCACTGTCACTACCGAGTAATCGAATTCTTGGTCTCTACGCCAATCCACTTCGCCGGCGAACGACGTGGGCCGGAAGAAGTAGTGGCGGGCTATCCGTAAACTCCGTGTTCCATTATTTCCTCTCTATAAGTTGGCTTCTGGCTGGAGGATAGTGATAGTTGTAATTTTGTCGTCAGTAGTCAGTAGCCAATCCTCAGAACACAAACATGGCCCTTAAATCTTAAATCAAAAATCGGTTTCTACTTCCATTATCTATTAAGCCGATGCCCGGCATATGGGATTTTTCTATATGTAAAACCCCTTTTCATACCTATGTTGCCCCGTATGTGAAAGCGAAAGGCCATTTGCAATAAGAGAGTACTATGAATATAATGAATAGAAACAGAAACATATAGAAGCCAGAAGCCACCTCACACCTCACTACTGAGCCGAATTATTCTACATGCGCCCGCCGCTAAGGCCAAGCCCGGGAAAGACCGGCCCCGGCCCTTGCCCTGCCTGCTGCTGCGCAGCGCCACCCATAGGTGGCCTTTTTATGCTGCCGTTGCTGCCTTTCCCTGCCTTGAACTTGTCCTTCGCCTTGAGCACTTGCATCACGCCTACGTTGGGGGCCGCCCCGAAGCGCTTGTTGAAATTTTCTTCGCGGTTCAACAGTTCGCGCTTGAAAAACGCCATTTCGGCTTTGGTTTGCTGCACGATGGCGTCCTTTTCCTCCACCAGCGCTTCGAGCTCGTTGATCCGGTCCAAGTCCTCCGGCCGGCTGCTCCGCGTGCGCCAGCGCTCCTCCAACGCGCGCACTGTGCCTTCTAAGCTAGCTCGCTCTTCGGCTGCGGCGTCGTACGCGGCGTTCAAAGCTTCTCGGTTCGCCAAATCTTGCGCCTCCAGCTCCGCTACCGAATCAGCGGCTGCCTGTTTCAAGCGCATATTGAAATCTGCAGCGGCATTCTCTGCAGCTTTGCGCACCTCTACCAGATCACGCTCGAGTTGTGCACTAGACGCCAGCGCAATCGCTTTTCCTTCTCGCTCTTGAGCTAGATGTGATTCTAAGTCCGTCTTGACAGCATCCCATTCGGCCGCACGGGCTGCATCTTCGCTGGCGTGCTGTGCTTTGAGAGCTGCTTCTGCGGCCGCAACCGCCTCTGTTTGGGCACGGTCCCGGTTCAGAGCTTCTTTCGCGACGGCAGCGGCGTGCGCAGTCTCCACTTCCTGCAGCTGCGCAGCACTCGCAGCACGCTCTCGGTCGAGGGCTAATGCTGCAGCGTCCTGCGCGTCAGCCAACGTGCGCGACGCTAGCTTCTCAGCTTCGGCCGCAGCGCTAACGTGCGCGGCCTGCATTTGACTCAAGGCTGCGTCCGCACGGCCCTGGAGCTCGGCGTGCTGTGCGGCTAGCGCAGCGGTGTGGTCTTGTCGCAACTGCTCGAGCTCGGCTTCGTGCCTCGCCGTGGCATTGTCCAGGGCTTCCTGCAATTGCACCCGGCGGTACTCGGCGGCCGCGGCCTGCTCTTCTTGCTCTTTTCGCACTCGGGCAAGCTCCGCCTCCAGCTGTGCTAGCTGAGCTGCAGCGTCAGCTTCTAGCCCTCCACGCACAGCAGCCAGCGCCGCCGCGTGCGAAGCCTCGAGAGCTTTGCGCTCGCGGTTCCAGGCCGTCTTTTGCGTTAACAGCTCTCCCGCTGCCTGCTCGGCCGCTAGGTTCACCTGCCGTTCTAGCTCAGAAGCCGCCACTCTAGCAGCTGCTTGCGCCGCCTCAGTGGCAGCCTTCGAAGCAGCCTTGGCATCATTATAAGCGGCTTTCAGGTCTGCATCGCGCTCCGCGAGCCGTTCTTGCAGCAACGCCTCTGCGTGTTCTCTTTTGGCACACTCTTTTTTGCTCGCGTCGAGCTGCGCTTGCAGGTCTCGAATTGCAGCAGCATGTTTGGATTCCAACTCCTGCCGAGCCAAATCCCACGCGGCCTGCTGTTCCTGGGCGGAATTGCCCGCGCTTGCTCGTGCAGCTTCAAGCGCAGCTGCATGCGCCGCAGCGAGTGCCTCCAGGGCAGCTTTGTGCTTGGCTTCCATGGCAAGGGCTGCCTCGGCGGCGCGCTGTGCAGCGGCAGCGGCATCCTCTTGTGCTGTTCTGGTTTGCTGCTGGGAATCGGCAAGCGTGCGGGCCGCATCACTCGCTGCCTGCGCGTGTTCTGCCGCGGCACCTGCTGCCAGCTCGACTTGCTTCTGTTGCTCCACCGCTGCGTTCGCCAACGCTTCACGCGCTTCTGCTAGCTCTGCCTCGAGACTTGCCACTCTTCGGTGCGCTTCCGCAAGCTGCTCTTGCACCGACGCCACAGCCGCTGCGCCTCCGCCTTGCGCATCGGCCAGGGCGCGTTTTAGCGCCGCCACTTCATCATGGTGTGCTGCGAGTGCTTTCGCAGCAGCCTCTTCTGCTGCCTTGGCAGCTGCAGCCTGAGCCGCTTGCGCCTCGTTGAGTTGGCGCTGCAATTGGTCGGCCAAAGTGCGTGCTTCTGAAAGCTGGGCGTTCCGAGCTACGGATTCTTCTTCCACTTTGCGAGCAAATAGTGCGTGGGTCTTTGCCAGTTTTTCCTTTTCTGCTTCCGCGGCCACGCTTTGATCGGTTAGCGTGGTCACCTGAGCACCTAATTGGTTGGCTCGGCTCGTCTCTTGCGCTGCTAAGTCTTCTGCTTCCTGCAGTAATTCGCGCAACTTCCGCTCATTGGAACTGCCTGCTTGAACCTGGTTGGTGTAAAAACACGTGTGTACAGGTTTAACCATTGTGAGTAGCTCGATATTCAACGAATAAAATAGAGTACACTTAAGATTATACACACATGCCCCAAACCCTGCTCAAAATCAATCTATAGCGGATGTAAACTGAGCATGAAAAAATCATTCTGTAGCGGATGTAAACTCAGCATGAAAAATCATTCTGTAGCGGATGTAAACTCAGCATAAACACGAATGAAAACAATGAATTTGCACACCTTGCCCTCGATGTCCCGTCGCAACCTTTCACAGAGTTGCTTTGCTTCGTCGCGTTCAGCGACAGTAGCCTTGAGCCGTTGCTCTAGCGCTACGATTTCCTCGTTCGCCTTCGACAGCGCTTTCTGCTGTGCAGCCTCCCGCTCAGTCGCGTGAGATAGTGCTTCTTCGTGCTGGGCGCGCGCAGTTGCCATCGCCTGTTCGTGCTCTCGTGCAGCAGCTAAGCTTGCAGCTTGCGCGTCAGCGGCTAGCTCCGCTCGCAACTTCCCCAGCTGCTGCTCGTGCTGCTGCCCTTGAGTCTCGAGCTCGATGGCTAGCGTAGCGCGCGCCGTGGCCGCGGCCTCCTCCGCGGCGCGTTGTAATTCCGCAACCGTAGCTGCTTCTTTGGCCGCTGCGGCGCGCATGTTCTCAGCTAAGGTTTCTACGTGTTCTTGCCGCAAGGCCTTGAGTGCAGCAGCGTTGGCATCTGCTGCCTCCTTGCGGCTAGCCTCATTGGCCCGCAGGGCTTCCTCAAACGCACAGACCTGAACTGCAGCGGAGGCTTGCGCACGACTCACGTCGTCCCGTAAAGCCTGCAAGCGATTCTCGAAGTCCGTAGCAGCAGCATCAGCGCGGCCTTGCACTGCACGCTTGTAGGCCGCTACCTCAGCCAAGCACGCTGCTTTCTCAGACGCATGCTTCGCAGTGAGTTGCTCCAGTTGCGCCTCCAAGTTAGCGTGCTCCTTGCGTTCAGCAAGCTGCTTGGCCAATTCGTCCAGCTTGCCTTGCGTATCTGCTACCACGCCAGCCAGTTCTGCTGCATGGGCTGCAACTAAGGCATCCTTCTCAACCTGGTGGTCTTCGTTTTGTGTGTTCAGCTGGTAGATGACTTTGGTCAGCTGCGCTATTTTTTTCGTCATTTTTTCGTCAACATCTCCAGGAAAAGTCGCAGCCGTTGTCGCCATGATAAATTATCCAACTACGAATAGCTATGGAGAGGAATACTGGAAAAGAAAGCTCTCGTTCTTCAGCCCCACTCTTGTTGGAGGTGGTCACCCTTCCGTGGGTGCTCCAATCCCGAGGAAAATATCCGTGTACGTGGACAAGATAAAACTGAGAAATGAACAAGTGTTTGGTCAAATGCTATGCGATTAAATGGGCGCTAGATTGACAGGGCGGCGGGGCGAGTAGGGCCATTCATTCTCAATGAAACGGCTAGAGAGGTCGACATTTTTACCGGCTATCAACAGGAAGTACTACTGTAGTACCAAAGTACAGTAACGAGTAACGATCAAGAACATAATACTACATTAGTGCATTCGGCCTCCACGTCTCCTCCTCATACTTTTCCCGAATTAAATACCCTTTCCTTTTCTTCTCGTGCTTCCTTTAACTACAACAACGATGAGCGTTATTCATGTCCAGTTCGGAGAAACACGGAATTGATGTACATACCCAAATGGCACAAAGCTGCGGGCACAAGTTCACGCGCTTGCGTTGCGCGCAAGTCAAAATCGTAAAGAGGATAGTGTGTAGAGAGCAGGAAGCATAACACTTCCAGCCTCCTCTAAAGTGGAAACTGTTCATGAAATAATTTTGAAACCGGATTTGAGTTGTTTCTGCGCCTATTTCTGCATTGAAGAGAGCGCGCCGTTCTATGGCCAAATCCACGAAATCCCAAATGATTTCACTGGGTAACTCAGTTGGTTTTGCTGGCCCTTTTTGTATTGACATGGCAATGAGACAAAACAAAAGAATTTATAACTGATCACCGCGGTTTCTGGTTTTTGTCACGCTGCTACATAAAAATAATCATATAGATTCCTTCCGATCTCAGGAGCTTCGAAGCCTGAAGTTTTAAGTTCCAATGCGGCATGATATATGGCGGTCTTTCGTCCGCAGGCCAACTTATAGTGAGAACTATGACCCCAGCATTCAGTATGACAAAAACGCAATCAAATGTGACTTTCGGGGGATTATACAAGAGTACAAAGGGCCTTGACAATGGCCCATAGGCGCATCGGTGATTGCTATTTCAATTTTCAAAGAGCAAGAATCCCAAGAAATAACCCGGGATATTCTCCGTATGCCCACCACTTCTAGTGAACCAAGAAGAACGGAATCAACAGCAGTGTACTCGAGAACTCCTAAACTCCAAACTCCAAACCCAAACCGCCAAATGTTCAATGTTCTTTCCCCCCCCATTCCCACATTCGTAAGATATGAATCCCAGCGCCCTACTTCGCATACTTGGTTTATGGCAAGCCAGTAAAAGAGACTTAGAGACTAAAGGACAAAGGACAACACACAAACACGAAACACGAAAAAAACATCCGGGATACGACAGCACACATATCACTCCACAACCCGCAAGTGCGCTAAGAAGCCTCAAAGTATTGCATTTCCCTTCATTAGGCACCTAGGATTTCCTCCAGAGCAGAAATACGATCTTTTAAGGTCCCATCGTGGCTGGCTCCGAGGGCCTGTTCGAGAACCGCCAATCGGGGAATAATACCCCCTGCCTCAGTTTGACCATCGTAGAGGACCTCTAGAGCTTCAAGCCGCTTCAAAATAGGGCGATTCGGAGGCGGCACAGCGCCTCCTGGGACAGGTTCTTCTATGCTGGTGCCTAGAGGCAAAGTAGACGATGACGATGAAGACTGTTGCGGCAAAGGGCGAGTGTAAGTCGATGCAGCAGAGTCATCAACAGTGGAAGAGCCAGAAGTCGCGCACGGGGTAGTCTCAATTGCGATAGCCAAATTAGCTGTGCTGCCGGCGTCTACCGGAGAGCTTGGTGGCTCGGCAGTTAGTGCATTAATTACCGAAGCTGCGCGCTCGAGTACCTTCAGGGTGCTGCTCATGTCCCAGTCGGCAGGGTCAACACCAGGGTTGTCCTCGATGAGCCGATCCGCCATACTCCAGCCTTTGAAGTGCGTAACGCCTACGATTCGGTGCTTCGCGGGGAGAGCCTTGCCATTTTTGCCTGCGCATGCACCGAAAGTCAAAGCGAAATGACGACAGACAGAAACGAAAAGTACAGGAAGGGTTGTTCTGACCTACGGCGACGAAATCGTAAGGATCGAAAGTACTGCCGCGCACATGAACGAAATACGTTCCTTTCAGAAATTCAGTGAAGACGCGCTCTACATGCTTCGCCTTGTAGTCATCCTTTCCCTTTTCTACATTCGGCTGATCGGAGCCTCGCATTGGATCGAAGGCGTAAAGGTCGCGACCATCGTTGACAGCCTTGCGCTTAGGTCTGCTCGACATCGACCAATCCTCAATCAATCTGCGATTGAATTTTTAAGAAGATATCTCACTAAGAAGCGGTGTCCTCTGTGCCAATTTAGGCCAACTTTCTGGTCTATTTCACCCGTCGTAGCTTCAAAATGATACTCGCCCTAATAACAAGTAGTTCCCACACACACGTCATGCCAGTTGATTGTGGCGGGAGAGGAAGTAATAATAGTTCAAAAATGATCCAGATATATTCCAGAGGAAACTATATTGGGGCGAGCTAGCTTTGAAAAAAAGCATGAAGCATGAAAAAAATGCAAAATGGCGCCAGTTATACTCTGGCCAGTAACCCCGCCTCCTAGTAGCAAGCGTCCTAGTTGCGAGCTAGTCGAGGCAATCATTTGTGACTGAGATTAAGTTCATGGAGATTGGCATGGCTCTATAGGCCTAAGTACGGGAACAAGTCTCAAATCTGTGTTCTTCTTAGGAACTTAAAGATAAGTTACAATGGAGACCGTCAAGGTACTAGCACGAATTCGGCCCGAGCCGAAGGGCGGCCCAGCAAGTGTGCTGGTACAGCAAGATGAGCGCACGGTGGTCTTGTTACCGAAACCTTACGATGGCAGCGACGCTATGCAAGCCAAGCGCGCGAAAGCTACTGCAGCGAAAGCGTTCACCTTGGATGTGGTCCATGGCGCCGACGCAACGCAGCTGGACGTTTATCGTACTGCGAAGCCGCTTGCTCTCAGTGTGATTCAAGGATATAACGCTACTATATTTGCGTATGGCCACACTGGCTCGGGCAAAACGGTACTTGAACGCTTGCCTTACTTCAAATGTGTATTTCTGGCTTCGAGGAATCACCGTGTTTGAGAATCAGTTTTCCTCAGCGCTCGTATAACTCCTTTGATATTCGCTAGGCATAAGGCCTACTCGTTGGAGAAATTTCATTTGATCTGCCCCTTTGCTGTGAATCATTGGTCGATTTTTTTCTTTCCAGCATACGATGATGGGATTGCCAGGTGACCCTGGCATCATCCCACGCACGGTCGACGATGTCTTCGAATCCATCAAAGCTACTGCCGCAGCACAGCCCGAAACTATGTTCATGGTAGGTTGAAGCACGATTGTTTACTAATATTGATTCCACTATTACGCCCCCGATGCGTTGTTGCGTTGAAAACCGAAACCAAACGAATAACCAACAAAACAACACGGACTCTCAGGTGCGTATGAGCTACGTAGAGCTGTACAACAACACTTTTCGAAACTTGTTGGACTGGCGGCTGGTAGAAGGCGGTGGCGAAGGTAGGCCAGGAGCAGCGGCAACTAATGACAACATGATGAGCTCAGACCCAGGCAGCGCGTTTCGGGCAGCCCGTGCAGATGGGCGCATTGAGGTGTGCACAAGAGGGGAATCAATCGGAGAGATGAGGGACATCAAAGCAGATAGGATTGTATCGTGGTAAGCGGCACCTTATTCGTAAGGTAACACCTTCGTGGGTTTCATAAAATTAGGTCCGCGAGTCCAAAGTGGCAGGAGTCCACCTTTCAGGGCCCGGCCTTCGTGCTCCCGTCACCTCTGCGCAACACGTGATGAAGCTGCTGGAAGCTGGCAACGCGATGCGGGCCGTGGGCAACACCCACTGCAATGAGCACTCGAGCCGCAGCCACGCCATTTTAACGCTCTATGTCGAGTCTCGAGCGGGGCTGCACAGCGCTGCGGAGGTACTTTATAATGGTAACTTCTTTATTTCAAAGAGAGGGCAGGTGATACTAGAAGGAGAGGCATGCTTTTTCTGGTACCATGACCATTCTCTCTCGTCTGTTATTCTCTATAAGGTGCGCATGGGCAAACTTCACTTGGTTGATTTGGCGGGTTCAGAGCGGTTGTCGTTAAGTGGGGCTGAAGGTGGCACCCTGCTTGAAGCGCAGCAGATCAACCTCAGTTTAACGGTGCTCGGCGATGTCCTCTCTGCGCTGTCCAAAAATGCCACAATTTCCACCTACAACAACAACAATGGTGGCGTCGTAGGAGGCTCGAATGAAAACGTGCCGCCGTTGCCTGGAAGTAGCTCGTCTTCTTCGTCTTTCGTTGGAGGCAGCGGTGGCAGTGTGAACGGTGGGGACGAAGGTTACAAGGCACAGCAACAGCTCGCTCCCGTGCCGTACCGCAACTCAAAGCTCACGCACTTGCTGAAAGATTCACTGGGCGGCAATTCCAAGACGCTCATGATTGCAACCTTGCGGGGCAGCAGCGAATTTCATCCTCAGGTAAGATACACCTCCAAACCATCGGATGTCTTCATGCACTTGAAGGATTGATATCAGAAAGCGATGCCCGTCCTGAATACACAAATGTATTTCCTGCATTCCATAACGATTCTCCACCCTCTCACACACATTCACCTCCCTCTTTTGGCCCTCCTCCCACTGCAGAGCATGATGTCTCTCATGTACGCGTCGCGTGCGAAACGCATTCGCAACGTGTCAGTGGTCAACTGTGACGCGTGGCGCGCTGGAGAGCAGCCGCAGTCGGGTTTAGGGCAAGTGTCGGCGGACCTGCTGGGCCTAGAGCAACGGCTAGCTGCGCGCACCCAGGAGTTTGACCGCTTGAAAGACCTTCGCTCCAACGACCAAGTAACGGCAACAATTAATCGTCTCTTCTCCGTTCTCTCAACACTGGCGCAAGCTTATTCTGTTCTCTTCTTTTCGCCTTTCCCCCTTCAAACAGGCTGAAAACCGGCGCCTGCGGGAACGGCTCGAAGCTCTGAGCCTAGAATCCGAAGCCGAGAGAGCGGAGATGGAAGCAAAAGTAGCCCAAGTCATTCACAACTCAGCGGGCCAAGTCTCCATGCAGCGCGCCGCAGTGGCGGACTTATCGGCTCAGCTTACAGCGGAGTTAACCGGCTGGCAAGCCAAATGCAAAGAGCAAAAAGAAGAAATCGAGGGCTTGAAACAGCTGGTAAGGTCTCACATGATGTGCGTATATGCGTATTGTCGCCTCACTCGTGTTTCGTATTTCCTGCTTGAAGTGTTGTTGTGCACTACTTCTTTCCCTCTTCTTTTTACCCCCATTTGGTTCTGTCGGAACATGGTTAAAAGGTGGGCGCTTTAGAAGAGGTAAGGTCGACCAAGGGAGCTACCGTAGACGAAGTACGGGACATGCAAGTCGTCTTAGACGCGTGGCAAACCCAGGCGGGGGCTGCCCAGAAAGAGCTTCTATTAGTGTCGGCTAAGCTCAAAGAGGCCGCCGAATCGAGAGCGATTGACCGGGCTAGAGCGGCTGAGCTGGAGCGAGAACTCGAACATGTAAGATGAAAATAAAATGAGTAAAATGGAAAGAAGTGAGAGGGCGAGTCGTTTTATTTGAGCAACAAGTTGATGTTTTGTTTTCGCTCCAGCTCTTCTGGGGCTTTTGTTCCATTTGTAGAATCTTTATGTAGACAAATGTGCATACATATGCATACTTACGCGCGCACGCTTGATTATGGCTGCTCGTATCTGCGTGCTTTGTTGTTTATAAAACAGACTCGCGCAGCAGCCGCCGCCGAAACGCAAGCTCGACTGGCCCGGAATGCGGACTCTGAAGCGGAGCGACTTCGCCTCGCGGAACTAGTAGAAACTTTGCAACAAGCCGCCAAAACACACGCCCAAGAACGAGCGGCAGCATTGGAGGCTGTCCAACAAGCACGAGCTGAGAAAGAAGAAACACGGGCAGAGCAAGAAGAGAAGCAGCGTGAGCTGGAAATAGAGCTAGCAGCGACGTCAGACGAGCTTTCAAGGGAGAAAGAGGCGCGCGCGAAAGCAGCCCAGGAAGCAGCGGCTGAGACTGAGAAACTGGTTGCGAGTGCACGAGAAGGAGCCAACCAGGCCACGGCCGAACTGGTGAAGCTGTTGAAATCATGCATTCCTTCTTGTGTTTCTATGGCTGTTACTAAGCATTAATTTCCTTTCTTTTGTCCACTTATACTCCATGTCTACAATCTTATATTCAATTTGCAAATGCGAAAAATTGATATCAATGAAGCACATTTGGCTCACTGTGTGCACTTGTTGTACTGCCTTGAACATTACGGTATGCACCTTTTGCCAGGCGGCTGCGGACGCGCTGCGGCTGGAGCGGCAGGTTTTGGTCGGAGAAAAGGCGAAACTCCAGAAGGCCCTCGACACCCTCGAGCAGGAACACGCGCACTTGCAAGCTGACTTGCGGCGCTTTCAGGTATCACAGGAAGGGAAAGAGAGGGTGAGAGAGAAAGGTGAGAACTCTTACTGAGTGTTCTAAGCGAGCAAAACAGCAGAAATGTCATTCCCCATAATAAACCCTCGTTCTCTTTCTCCGTCTTTTTCGTTACCTGCATCATTTGTCTAATCTTTCTCCTAGGCATCTGTGGTCGCCGTGCAACGCGACACTCAATCGTTAGTGGAAGAAAAGACCACGGCTCTGAGTGCCGCGACGCAGCAAGCAAACGAATTCTCGGCCAAAGCAACCTTGCTCGAGGCTGCTCTGAGCCGCGAGAAAGAATCGACACAGGACGCATTCGCCAAGCAAGAAGAAGCCGAAGCAAGAACAGCCCAACTCGAGGCCCAATTGCGTGCTTTGGAAAGCGAATTGGCACAATTCAATGTCAGACAACCGGAGCTGGAGCAACAGTTACGAGAAGCACAAGAATGCGCAGACAGCGCTACGCGAGAGGTGCAGGATGTGATGGAAAACTTGGCAACCAGTGAATCGAATTGTCGTGACGCGGAAAGCGCTAGAATGAGCTTGCTAGGAGAATTAGAAGTCGCTGCGGCGGGGCTGGCATCTAGCGAAGAGCAATTGAAAGTGGCCAACCGCGACCTGTTGTCAGAGCAGCAGAAGTTGGTCGAATTGAATACTCATGCCAAGGCTACGCTAGAAAAAGATCGCGCAGCAAATGCGCAAGCGTTGCACGAATTAGAGCAAAAGTGCGCGCATGAAGTGGAGGCCTTGGCGAAACAGCATGCATGTGCTCTGGAAGCAATGGCTACTGAAGTACGTATTCGTTTTTGAATGGCACAGACTAATTCTGTAATCTCAAAGTACCACTGAACGCTAATTCTCGAGTCAAATTATTTTCATTGCGCAGGCCAAGGTTGAATTGGAGCGATGCACACAGCAAGCGGCACACGAAGCATCAAAAAGAGCATTCGCAGAGGCGCAAGTGGAGAGGCAGCAGTTGCTCTTAGGCTTCGAAGCTGCCTCCAAAGAAGATGACGAGGCCCGTTCTGCCCTAGAGCAGAAGCTTCACCAGTCTCAGGAGGCTTCTGAGAAAGCAAGGCAAGCTGCTGAGGAAGCGAATGCCAAGGTCGGTGAGGAAACTGCTGCAAGAGAAATAGCAGAGCAGCGCTGTAAGGATGCTGAGACCGCAGCGGCAGAGTCCGCAGCTGCCGCCAACCGTACCAAGGAGGTAGATGAAGCTCTGCAAGAATGTGCGAGGGAACTTGATGCGGTGCGGGCTCAGATGAGCGACCAAGGCGAAGAGCGCTTGAGCTTAGAGGAAGAGCTGAGGTCTGTGCAGGAAGCGTACAAGGAGCAAGGCGAAGTGGCGGGGCAGTTGCGCGGCGAGGTTCGTGGATGCTCTTATAATTCTCTTATTCTCTGTTGCGATTTGATGTCTTCTTCTTCTTAACCATATTATGCTAGAGACGAAGAGATGTGTATAAGCACCTCTT
>Ga0307979_1000654_pt1 | contig 24066 bp, 21 predicted proteins | sample OrgLakmetage1058_FD_201833 | JGI IMG/M metagenome (GOLD analysis project Ga0307979, IMG submission 201833) | Saline water microbial communities from Organic Lake, Antarctica - #1058 | ecosystem: Environmental > Aquatic > Non-marine Saline and Alkaline > Saline | place: Antarctica: Organic Lake...
GTCAGAACAAGCACGCAAGGGTTTTTTGTGTCTGTGATGTGACGGACGGACGGACGGACAAAAATCCTTGGTAGGCACTTTTTGGTCGTGGCGACATAAGATAAGACATCAAACTACGTTGATCTATTAGCATTACGAACTTCGCGCGGCCTCATCGCGCCTCGGTTTTGAACACTTTCTTGGGTGCGCTTATCAGAATGCCACCTTCTGGTACTGTCGTGTCGGCCACTAGCGTAGCTGCCATTAGTGCGCTCGTCGCTGCCTACTTCTTGATTTCAAAGAAATCATCGAATGCTAGTGCGGAAAAAGTCGAGGAACGGATGGCCGCTGCTGGGATTGTTCTCCCGCCCCCAGGCGCTCCCAAGGTTCACATTCCTCTGCTAGCGCCAATTTGATTTCGCTGTTTGTTTCCATAAAGCTGGAATAGGGTTGCCTTCGAGCTCGCTAGACTGGGTTTGAATGAGATTGCGGGTATTGTTGGATCTAAGTACGGCAATCATGTTGTGCGATATGGCGCCTTTGTATCCATGATGTGCAGGCGAATTACAGTCTGGTGTCTCGCGACGGCGACCTCTTATATCTCAGTGGGCACTTGCCAGCCAAGGATGGCGCTGGCGACCTCATCAAGGGCACGCTCACGCCGGGCGGTGCTGGAGGCTTAACCGTGGCCCAAGGCCAGGAGGCTGCCAAGTGCTGCGCGCTCAATCTAGTTGCCTCGATGAAGGAAGCACTCGGGGGCGATCTCGACCGCGTTGAAAGGGTGAGAGCTTCAAAATTGTTATTCATGATGCTAGTGTTCAGGATTTTTAGCACAAGGAAGGGGAGGGGCTGGGCGGTTAGGGTTGAGTTTTATTTTTGCGCAGGCAGTGGTTATTTCATCTCTTGCGCTTCATGTTGCCGCAATTTTGGTAGGTTGTGAAGGTGCTTGGTATTGTGGCAAGCAGTGATGACTTCTGTGAGCAGCACTTGGTTATGAATGGCTGCTCGGACACCTTGGGTGCTATCTTCGGCCGAGATGTCGGCGGCACGCACGCTCGGTCAGCCATTGGCACAAATACTTTGCCTCTAGGCATTGCAGTGGAAGTAGAATGCATCGTGCGCATTAAGCCGGGTCCATGAGTGACGTGAGCCATTTATGGATAGCGAGGTCATTGCTCTGTGCCTAGCCCACTGATGCTATGTTGAACTTTTGAGACATGGCACGGGGATGCTGGTGCTGAACTTCGTACCATGTAACGATATGGCGCGGTGCTATGTGCTTTTGATATATCTTCGAGAGGCATCTTTACTGGAAGGAATCGCATAGGCTCATTGTGATGAGTTCAAGGCCATGAGCTACGGAGTGAACATGCTAGATTAAGATCGACGTATATAAATCTGCGGATATCTCGTGGAAAGTAAGTTTTTTGTCAAGTATTGGTATCAATCGAAGGTTATTTCCGCCGCGTGAATGAAATTACAGCTATATGACGTCTTTAAGAAATCAGGTAACCTGTATTCTACAACATTGGCTTTTCGCTTTTCGGAAGCCAATGCCTTGTTCAGATAGAAGCTTGCACGCAGATGGGAGATGGGATCACACAGTTGCTCGGGGATGGGGATGGGCGACTCTTCTTCTGGATCGCCTGGGGGACTTCGTTGTAGTCCCCTCCTCTGCGGGCGGAAACTCTTCTTTGGAGCTGCACTCTCAGAGCACGGAGGAGCGTGCCACTTTGGACCGCTACCATCACTTCCATGGCCACTCAGGCATGTGCGCCTGAGTAGCTTCTTGGTTTTAGTTTGCGCTGCTTTGCTTTTCTTCTCTACCTGATAGCCTTCTAATTCCGGCCCTTCGGGGCCTGTCTCAAACTGTTAAAAACTAATAGACGTCCACGAGAGATCTACGAAGGGGCCACTGGTTTTGACTGTCGACATTATAGCCGCGGCATGGACAACGCCCAGGCGTGCCACGCGATGTTAGAGATTACTTTCGTCCCGCCGACCTGTTCGGAGGAAAGGCGCCAGTTGGAGCCCTAATTGGCCTTCTGGAGCGAATTTGCGAGCGCATGTGCAGCTCAAGTGTATTCTTTATGTGCCTCTGTGACTGTTGTGTACTTGCCTTTCTTTGTTATTGGGAGAGTATTAACTAGACTACACTGTAGAGACACCCGCCGGCGCCGGCAGCACTTGGGCAGGGAGAAATACGGAGCCCTGAGAATCACCGAGCTGAATTGATGCGTTGAGCCAGCGAGGAACGAGCTTGAGTAGGAGACGGAGGAAAGCGAGGAACGGAGGAACGGAGGAAATCTATCTTTACCTGTAAGCCTTCTAATTCCGGCCCTTCGGGGCCTGTCTCACTGTCTCAAAACACTTGACACAAGAGCACAACAGATCAGTGAATTGATTAGAGTAGACTATATTATACTTCCCAATTGCAAAAGAACATTAACAGGTGAGTAGCTGAAAGCTGCGTATTGATGAATCCTCCAGAACAAGCCTGACAGGGCTGAGTGCCCTTTTGCGTAATGCAGTGTTCATCTTTGCTATCATAAACCCTGCAGGATCAAGTCTCGGAAGGAGGCAAAGGAGGCATAGGCTTCAAGTACGTCCGCGATCGACAGCACCCGAGGGGCCGGAATTAGAAAGCTAACAGGATGATATAATAAGCAAAGCAGCTGAAACTAAACCTACGAAGCTACTCAGGCGCACGTGACCTATCCTCTGTTATGGCATGCCATTCCTTGAAGTTGACTGGAAGCCCTTTGCACTTTAGAGCCTCCTTTAATGTCCGACCGCATATCATCTCAGGGCACCCATTCGGCCGAGAGTATTCTACCCAACGAGTAAGCAACTGCCGCGGCGCCCGAGTCATATGCATCCAAATAATTTGGCCAGCCCAAAAAAGAATTCGATTGTAAAGGACATTTCACCGAGCTTTTTTCGTCCTACCTCGGAACGCATCCTGGCTCTTTGCTCGAACAGAGGCTATCTAAGCGCAACCCGGAACGACCCGAATTAACCGAAATCAGCAGCCTTATCGCACTCGCCACTCAAGATCATCATCAAACCTACGTAGCTCGTAGATCTGAAAGTTGTTTTCCTTTGTCTCAAAATATTGCCGTATATTTATCGCAGTTACGCTGCAAATGACTTTTAAGACCAACGCATACGCACGTGATTTACGCGGGGAAGTGATCGTAACCTTGTGAATATGGGATAATTCACCACAAATGAAAAGCTTTAAGGTGCACGCAAGAAAACTAATGAAGCTGAAGGCAGCTTGAGAGGTCCGTGGGGACGTGAGAACTGGGATTCCGTTGTATAAATGTACGCGAATGGCCCGATCTGCAGCCGAGATCGCCGAGGGTTTCCTTTTGTTCTAGGCACAGACACCCGGGACCTACACAGAGATAGAAGTAAAATACGTACCTGCACCCGGGCCAACTTGAGCTGTAACACGAGTCTGAGTTTCCGAGTGGATACGACAGTTGTCAGAGCGGTTTAAGTAGCCCATTTATCCACACCAGGGGATTGTGCACGAAAAGTTAAGGAGGCAGTAACCGTAGTCCCCTTCCCGAACAACTGCTTTGGCTTTGAAAATGTCACTGCTGTAGGAGGTGCAAGAGCCAGGTCGAATGATATGTTTGAAAGAATGGAGGTGCCATTTCGAAATGAATGGCCGCATTAGCTTAGGTGCCTCATTAGCATTTGAAGTTGAATGAGCTGCACTGCTTTCATCAAGTTGGCCCTTTCTGCATGTTAGCATTCCAATTTTGGCCCCTCGGGGCCTGTGTCAAATAAGCACAGATGTCCTTGCAGCTATGATTAAGGTGAAGTTCTGACTCAGTACATTCACTCCAACTTGGAGATCACGGCATGAGTGAAGAACCCCCAGCCAACTGCGAAGCCCCTACTGTGAGGCAACCGAGAAGAAGACTGGCCCGCTTGAAAACAATAGCGTAACATATCTTTCTCGTGCGCTTCTATTGATCATAACTTGGCTGTGTGGACTGAGAATGCGGACAAATATACCCACAGAGAAATTAAGGCATTGTCTTCCTGATCGAAGTCTTTTGGACTGAATTCGAAGCCAGATTCAGAAATCTTAAGTCTATCTATTACCTGTACATAGGATTTGGCGGAGGGGCCAGAATTAGAGAGAGGACAGACACGGCCAACACAAGGAATCAAGGACTATCTACATCAGGAATAATTAAAAGTTTGAGTACACAAGCCCAAGCGGCCCTCTGCTGGCCCTCCGTAATGCATCTGGGCCTGTTATGCATCCCTTAGTGGGAAACGAGGTACGCCTTGCCGCTGTAGGCTACGACAGCCCACTATTGATAGAGGAGCATTCTTCTATAAAAATGTAACTATAAATGTTCTATCTGCGCAATAGCCACGATGTAAAATATTCAATTTCGCGTTAACATCATTGTCAAATAACTTGAGGAAGAGTTTCATAATTGAGAGTGAATCAGCAATCAGAGTTCTGGATTTCATGCGGCCTTTTGTCATGGTGTTGCCATATCCACATCAAAGTGCCTTCTCGAAGTCTCACAGCTACTTGTGTGCTAAAATTCGACAAGTGGACTCTGCGATGCGAATTTAAGGGCACGTTTGACTCTGCTCTGCAAATGCAAAACCATTCGGGCATGATGCACTATGAAGCTACAGTACTGTGCCTTTTGTGACAACGAGAAGCGACCCTCATACACTCAAAATGAAGGATTCGCAAAAGCGATTGGATGGATGACTCGGCTATCCATTTTAGGGCTTTGCCATAACATTAAGGCTCATTTCGACACCTCTTCACATAAAGATTCCGCTCGGCTGCCCATGTTGCATGTATGCTCATGAACACGGCACCGCAGTTCCTACCTACGTGCTGATAAATGTTGTCAATTCAGATCAGCGGCATCGTTATCGCAGAAGAAGTCATAAGGTATCGTGGAAGAAATTTGCTCAAGAGCAAAGGTCCTAATGAAGTATGCTCATGAACACGGCACCGCGGTTCCTACCTACGTGCTGATAAATGTTGTCAATTCAGATCAGCGGCATCGTTATCGCAGAAGGAGTCATAAGGTATCGTGGAAGAAATTTGCTCAAGAGCAAAGGTCCTAATGAATTCATTGAATTTCATCATTAAAAAAAGGACGCGTAAGAACAGAATAGCAAAAGTCACTATCCGGACTCGAACCGGAGACCTTCTCCACGTCAAGGAGACGTGATAACCGCTACACTATAGTGACACACACAATGTTGAAAAATTACAAAATACAAAGAGTATTATACTTCCAATCCTCAATATACTACAGTACATGTACTATACTATACGTATCACGTTACATTTCAATTCTTCACTCGTCTCATTACGCACATTTACTACACCGAAGCAACCCTATCTGCAGCTCGAAATATCCAAAAAATGACGATACTACCATTTTCACATACACCATGGGAACTTTTACGTATCTCCACTTCCGTCCGTTAGTGTTATTTGAGGGCAACTCGTGAGTATATGAATCAACGATGCTTAATACAAGAAGACTCTCACACAAGGCTATCTAAAACCTGACATGAAACTCTCATATTTCTTCGTCTTCTTCGTTGCTGCTCTCTGCTCTGTTTCATAAAGGGCCTAAACCCACTGAGGCTGCTTTGAGGGTTGAACTTACTTACCTCCTGCTGCATACTATTTAGTGGTTAGTGTTTTGTTTGAATCAAGGCTAGTGCGATGGGTGACAAGCCTAAACCAAACACCAGGCGACCTTCCATGTAAATTCAAAGTCGGGCTCATAAACAAAATTTTTAAGTCTCTCTCCTTCCGCAAGCTATAAGCCAACGCCACAAACCAAAATGCTAAAATCCCTACATTCAGTTCGGTCCGGAAGGGTCTGTAGACGCCGATGAGATGGAACCTTGCATGATAGCTACTAAATCCAGTCCCCCCTTGGAAGGAATCAGAGAAATCCTGACTTCACCAATTAAGAATTGAAGGGTTTCAACGGGTTTATCGTTCCAATTACCTTTTAAAATTTCCGCTTTTCGCTTTTCCGAAATGCGATCCCCCTTTAGCTGCCATTTGGTCTAGCCCGCATGTTTACTGTTCACGTCGGATGGATTTTACTGGGCTATAAGAATCAAAAGTAGTATAAGATTACTGGAATCGATTAGAATCCAAAAGCCCCGTTCTGCGCTAAGATAAGTGTGAGCACTTGTTTTTCATGACTCGCTCCTGGCAACACCGTTTGTTGTCGAGTCTGACTCGAGGTGGACTCATGGGTTCCAGACGACCGTGCGAGGAAGCGCTCATTGACGATCCCTTCGCGGTCGCAAAGATTAGCAGCTGGATCACTTTTCGAAGCAGCGAATACTCGGAGGTGTGAATGCGAGACCACGTACGTAACGGGTGGTTTGCCGTCGGATGATTGTTTGCTTGATTCTCTTCTTGTACTTGTGCTCCCCCCGTCTTCGCAATAATTTGAGCCACGACACCACTCTTTCCAGTCACTGGCGACTGCAAACGGAAGCGGCCGATTGCGAACACGGCCTCGGTGGAAACGCCAGGCGAAGGCGAAATAAAGTTCGTATTCACTCACCGGCACGCCAACCTTTGGTGCGTGGCCTACGTCTGCCTTAGACAGTGCAAGAGCTCGGAAATGTTCCCAAAATAGCGTCGGAGGAGGCTGGCTAGGATGCGACCTCTCAACGTGCTCGAAAAGTGCGTCAACGACTGTCCGCTCGAGCACCTAAATGGAATTATTTCTTGAAACTAGTATTTTTTTTCAAATTTATTCTTCAACTTTCTTCAATCGTTTGCTGAACAATGAAAAGACCACAGGGAATGAAGGCAGAGGCTGTTACCGTATGATGCACGACAGCGGTCTCCACGCAACGCTGTCTCTTGGTTAATCCAGGAACAATAGCTTCCACAAAATCGTCGTAGCGCGCCAAGTCGGCTTCTGACCGCATTCCAGGCGCATCTCCTAATCCAAAAGTACTCAGCAAGGCTACCCAATGGTCAGCATCGTTATCAAAAGCGATGAAGTCCACATCCTGATTCGAAAAGGGCCTTGAGACAAATTGACAATACTTTCGTGTGCCTGGAGGTGGCAAGAGCCCACCTGAAGCCATATACTGTCTGCGTCCACGATGAGGAAGAACTTTTGCGGCTGAAGCTCAGAGGACGCAGCGCTTTTGAAGTTCCGAGTCTGAGCCAACAAAGAGGGCAGAAGGCTCGGAGCATAAAGCTTCAGTAGCTGCTGCAACACCTGCTCAAAGCAAATATTAAATCATAAAATGTCGAAAGATGAATACGCACACCCTACTCGTCGGAAAGCATGCTATAAAAATTAAAAGATTAGCACAATAAAGCTAAATGTACTTACCCATCCAGCCGATGGCAAGCAATTTTTAAAATCGTTTAATTGAAAAGGGAAACTTGCTTCGTCTACCCAAACGGCTGGCCCCCAGCTGTCAGCATCGTCGCTGGAGCGCCCCGCAGAGCACGAGAGAATCTCGCTACCGGGTGACTCCGGGGATATCACGACAATTTCACCAACCTATGAATCAGAATGAAAAGACAATTCATTACACATTGTCGAGGTCTAATCTTGACAATGGCGAGACCAATCTCACCTGGTGAGCGTGACGCCGCAGGCTGGAGAGGCAGGGTCCCAAAGTCTCGAAATCCTTAGGATGGCAGACGATTACGCCAACAAGGCTTGGGCGATCGATTGGTTGCAGAGCAGCCATGGCTCTTCTTTATTCTGATAGGTTTTGAAGTAGTAACGAGGTAAGATGTACTTGTTACGAGGCGGCCTGCACTCTCAACAGTGAATACAACAAACGTAGTCAACGAAGTCTCAAGCTAGAATGAATTCACATTTTTGATTATAATGTCGACGACTTGCTATGCTTCATACTCGTGTGCATATAAACGCTCACTTCAAAACACATTCATAATGAATCATTAGCCATCAGGAGCTAGACCCATTTCTAAGTAACTACCTTCCAACCACAGAGATGGTGGTGGCCAGCTTGCCTGCTTTGCTAATTATACGCCACCCCACGAGCCCGCCGGCTCAATCAACTAGAATGAGTAACACTTTGCCTACTCTGCGTGCTTGCCCTCCATGCTTACTCCGTTATACTACTCTGTACCTACTAGGGCATGATATTACGTAGCAACGTAGCAACAAGATACGGTGCAAAATTTCCAAGGGATCTTTTCTTCTTTTCTCAGTTGCGAGAATTGCGAATTGTGATGTTGTGGTGTGTGTCAGTTGTCGTCGGTCAGTTGTCTGTTACTTGGCTCTGTAGCCGTAGCAGAGCGATTCACTATGCAGCGCGACGTTTCAGGCGATGGAGGCGTCCTACTCGAGACAACAAAGCCTGGAAACGGCGTGAATCCGACGCCAGGGCAAATTGTGTTTGTGCAGTACATTGGCAAACTTCAGGATGGCACTGTGTTCGACGCTACTCGCGAGAAGCCACATCGACGTGATATTGGTTTTTACTTCCCTCTTGGAGAGGGCGCCGTGATAAAGGGTTGGGACGTTGGCTTTCTCCACATGACGATTGGGGAATGTGCGACTTTAACCTTACGCTATGACTATGGCTACGGTGAAGATGGCATGCCCCAGAGTCGAATTCCACAGCGCGCTACTCTCGTTTTTGATGTCGAACTTATGGACGCTCGCACAATGACCGCAGAAGAGCTCGACAAAATCGACGCTGAAGTTGAAAGGCTGCGAGGATAGTTGGGTGGGCTAGTTATAATTAGTCTATTGTCGAGTACTGTTCGTCCATATGAACCCCAACTAGCGGATTACCAGCAGGATCGAACACGTGACAACTTTACATGCGAAGTGTCTAAAGTTGACAGAAGCAGCCTTGAATCATAGTGGATTTCGACCACTCATGATTTTCTGTGTTATGTTTAAGACTACTTTCCATCTATGTAATACTGAATTTAGTCTGATGGACACAAACAGACGAAGACGAACACTGTCCTTTTATCTCGAATAAAAACAGGAAACTGGAACGAATTCGGGGCTTATGGGCTATGGTTCCTGGAGACCAGAAGGATGAGAGACCTATAGAAAATTTTCTACAGCTTCGGAATTGTTAGTAATCTTATTCCTATTTCAAGTGGGGGGGGGGGCGGGGCCGGGGGATCGAGGGATAGGGGATACGGCTTTTGTGTGCTGTGTGCTGGTGCCGACTATCTACTATCTGCTATGTACAATATAAAATATAAACAACAAATAGCCGAGAGATCGAAGGTTCGAGCGCGAGAGACCCCTTTTTTGGGCACATGGCAACCTGGCTTCGTTCTCGGCCTCAGTTGAGTTCACTGAACGCAGCTGCACTAACAAGAAATTTCCTATGCCACACACGCCAGATTCTCTACTAGAGATGCCTTAAAACGATTTCATGCCCCCTCGCACTCTTCTAGACCGCCACAAGTATCATTTTGACATGCTGCCAACTAGTCAGCTCCCGCACACTTCGGAACACCGGTGGGGCCGGCGAGATCTCTTTGGCGCTGCGATTGTTCTAACAACGAACCATTACTTGCTCTTCTCCAATTTCACGTCGAAAAGAAGTGTAGCGTCCCGGCGAGGATTTTTGACCACGCTATCCAACGCTTGTTGGTCTATTGAATATAAAGGTAGCAGAAGGTGATGTATCAATCATAATCATTCTTGAAACGGAGCACAAACTTAGACATTTTAGATGGCAGTAACAAAACCTAGTCGCGTACCGAGATTGTTCATAGGAATGGGCTCCAGTCCAGGATACTTCGAGTAGCCCAGCTCCGAAGGCACAATGATGCGTCGAATTTCGCCTTTGCGCATGCCAACGATCCCCTCTTCAAGCCCAGGCAGGGCCACTCCTTTGCCAAGAGGAATCGACAATGGAACTGCTCCGAAGCCATCGGGGTTGTTGTTCCTGTGACCGAAAGAATTACAGGTCACACAAACATGCGGAAAGAAATGAACTACTAAATAGAAAACTAGGACTTTACTTCGTGTTGTAGAAGCTGACGCCGTTGAGGTTCAGCAAGCGTCCGTTGACTTGCACTGACGCAGTCTTCCCAGGGCCGACAGGTTCTCCATCTCCCGAGCGCATGACCTTAAATTTCACGCCTGATGGCAAACTTTCAAACGCGGCTTCGCCATCAGCTGGCGGCGCTTGAGTGTCCACCCCAGAAAATTCTTTTGGTTGAGCAATCGCCCCACGCGGCCAGAGGAATGCGATTGAGGTAGCGGCCGATAACTCTTTCACAAACCCTTGCCGATCAAGAGGTGCGACAGCCAGTGATTTGAGGCGATGGTTCAGCGGAGTCTGAAGATGAAACGCTAATCCTAGCCTTAAAAATAAAAGCAAACTTATAAGCCTAAGCATCATGTTGTTATCGAGGGAGAGCACCCAGTTTCAAGTTGATACAACTAGCATTCAAAGTGCGTTGGAACAAACGCAGTTTAGTTGACGTTCGACAGAAAGAAGTACACGAATGTTTGATCAAGGTTTGATGTTTGATGTTTGGTACAGTGGTGAGCTCCAGTTGCTCCATCAAGCCCCCTGTATCTGTAGTAGTGGTACGGATCATGCCAAGAAGGGTGTGATTCGTATGATGTCATGCACTGCACTTGTTGTCGTCAGTCATCATAATTAGTCATCAGTCATCATGCTTGTGCTATGCTGTGCACCGAAGAAAAAACTGTTCTCTCGAAAGGTCTTGTTATACTGCCTGCCTCACTGCCTCTGACTCTTAGTTCAAAGAAGCGAGCACGCAAGTATACATTGTGCGGGCGTTCTCGCATCTATTGTGCATTCAGACCTAGTTCGGATTATAATCGGCGCTGTTGCAATAACAGTGATAAATTGCGAAAGAAATGTTTCATAGGGCTTTGATTAAGCACGCATCTCACACGAGGGTTCTTTTACCAGCTGCCGCCAGGCACGCGTCATCGTATGTTCACCCACTAACTGAGGCAGCGTTGAAGAGATTAGAAGTTCTCGCTCCACAATGGTTCAACAAAGATGACGTCGCCATTGACTCGAAGGATGGAACGTTCAATTTGCGCTTCATTAACCAATGTGGCTCGAATGGCCAATTGCGCACCTACTACGACAAGGAAGTACGATGCCACTTCCTCGCCGTTCAATGCGGCGCATTAGTTGGCCGAGTTAGTCTCATGGACAACTCAAAGAGTGCGTGGCAAAGTAACGTTGGCGATGATCTTGCAAGAGTGTCGAGCACAGTCCAAGAGCTCTGCGCTCGGATCGAGGATGCGTCCAAGGGCATCTTTCCTGGAGATGAGCGCGCAGCACCGGCCGTTGAAAAGCCTAAAGGATCACCCCCTGTAGAATTTCCTTTTCCAGATACAATTCGCCCACCCGAAGGGTAATGGTAGTTGGTGTCCTGACTTGCGGTTTTTGTAAAGCTGCGTTCGCACTTCGCCAGACTCCACGCGCACCTAGTTGAAGGTGATTCATATTCAGTTCACATTACAATAGAGCACAGCGCGTCACTTGTCTTATTCCAGTGTATTTTAATTCGTCAACGGTAAATGGGATCTATGTATAGGTTCTACCCCTGGGCACTATGTTGATTTGGAGAGACTGGGAAGTGACCAAGTATCGCTAACGAGGTAAGAGCAAAGCATCGCCAACAACAGGAACCCTCCCTGTATAGCTCTACAGCACCGCAAGGTGTGTAACTGTGTAACTACGAGCCCATTACCTGTTGATCTGGAGAGACTGGGAAGTGACCAAGTATCGCTAAGGAGGTAAGAGCAAAGCAGACTAGGTTACGATTTACGCCGTAAATTACGCGTAAATTACGCGGGGAAGTAATTTTTACCAACCAGACGTGAATCACGTCCCAAAATCCCGCGAATACTGTGGTGACGTCACTGTGGAATATCTCTGAATCTTTTAGGTGTAACTAATCAACACAGCCACTCATCGGGGTGAACTCTATTGAACGGTGCCCATGCCGCTATAGCGTAGCACTTCCCTCTGGGCAGAGAGCACTCCCGTCACGAAGGATGTGTAAAAAGAAGGGCAAATCGCGCACAGGCAGAAAGGCAGTGAGCTAGTGAAGTCGGAAGTAGGGAAGGGAGTTCGGAAGGGCACAGCACCACCAAAGAATACCAAAAGCCGTTTTTTTAACGGTTTTTGCCGCGCATATGGTACACGTAAATTACGCGTGAAGTAAAAAATAAGCCCGGGGCGCGTAAATTACGCGTGTACGTAAATCGCACCCTAAGCAAAGCATCACCAACAAAGGAACCCTCCCTGTATAGCTCTGCAGCTCCCAAAGGAGACTGCAAACCCCACTGTTCTCACATCAACACACTACATGTTGATATAGGGAGACTAGGAACTGGGAAGTGACAAAGTATCATTAACGAGGAAAGAGCAAAGCATCGCCAACAACAGGAACCCTATCGCCGGTGTATAAATATAAAAGATAAGAGATAAAAGATAAAAGAAAAATCACCTCCTAATTTTTGATTTAGTTTACACTGCTCTGCTTTTTATCTCTCATCTAGTGCGTGTTAGCCTTTTAATTCCAGCCCCTCGGGGCATGTCTCAAGTCTAATCTGGTCTAGTTGATACTCTCCCAGAGCAAAGAAAGGCAAGTACACAGCAGTCACAGAGGCATATGAAGAATGAACTCGAGCTGCATATGCGATAGCAAATTCGCTCCAGAAGGCCAATTACCAATTAAGGCTCCAACTAGCGCCTTTCCTTCGAACAAGCCGGCGGGACTGAGTGCTCGTTCGTGTGTCACGTCCCAGGTCCACGAGGCATTTTGTGCCCCATCAGGGCATCGTCTTGATTCGTTTTTTCGGGCGTCGGGCGCCAGCCGATATTAGCATCGCCAGTCCTCTTTCTGTCCTACGAACACCAGGATTCAGGATGCCTCTCTGCTCCAGAAGCTGTGCTTATCGAGGTCGAACAAAGATACGATTTTGTTCGGGCTCAGACAAAAATCGATGGATGTCCTGGTTATTATTCGTGGTACGGTACGTATTGCCCATACCTCATATCTCATACCTTAAGCATATAAACCAGCGAAGTTTAAAAGGGCTCCGACTAGGAGATTAAAGGCACGAAGTGCACTGAGGCAAGCAATAAATCCGCAGGATTCCACAAATGTCTTCTCCGTAAATATTCATGTCTTCTGAAACCCCGAACTCCGCGAGGCCCTCGGTGACCTCGGTGAACCCTGCCATGTGCAAATCTAGCCGCCTTTTTCTTTTTCAGGCGCTGTCTTCCTCGAGGCTACGAACGAAGATGTTGAAGCTTCGTATGGGCTAAATGTGCCCATAAATTTGTCAATGCCCATCCAATATTGGGCATAATTGGTGGTGAACTTCCGGTGGTGAAGCTCGTGTGCCTTGACGCTGTAATTCAAACCCAGGATCTACACAGGCACCATAGTAACACAGACCGTTAGGTACGTGTTCATTGAATTTACGCACATGCATTACCAAAGACCAAGGAAACGGAACAGAGATCTAGAATCGCGCTGAGTCTCACCGTCAAGTCGACATCGTACTCGCTGTGGTTCAGCATGGCCAACGCCGCGTGCACGTTGAAAAAGAGGAAAATCGTGGAAGCGTGCGCGTGCAGCACCTTGAAAGCATGGCAATTGTATATGAATGTAGAAGAATAGCCAGCAGGACAAATCAACGCGACACAAATAACTTCGAAGTCAAACGCCAATGCGGAGTTTCATCCATAAACCAATACTATACAAATCATCCACTCCACATTTCACTTCTCCTACACCCTTGACTGTCGCCTCACCAATACGGCAGTGTAGACAGCCACCCAGGTGCAGCTCGTGCCGATGAAGTGCTCCACTGGGTGCTCATTTCCAGCGTCGAGGTAGCCCCGTACAGGAAATATTTGGCGGTGGTGGTGCTTATGGATGTAAGGGTACACTGGCCGCCAGTGCAAGAAGCGGTGCATTGGCGCGTAGCACAAGTCGAGGACCACGAACATAAACCATAGTGCACCGATCGTATTTAGCAAAGTAACGCCAGCCAACTCTTTAGGCACCGCAGGCGAATGCCAGATGTAGTAACAAAGGTTTTGCACGAATATCCATTCTTGTAATGCATTCACAATTAGGTAGGCAATGGAGGTTGCATCCAGCCCTACATATCGCACCGGTGGCGCATCCTCCGCCCGAGTAGGCAGCTTCGCCAGCTTTAGCATTTCAACGATGCCAATGACTAAATGGTCGTATACTCCAATGGCGCCACGAATTGCAAAAAAGCCGAATACCCAATAAGCAGCTGGGAGTTCCCATGGATTGGCCTTCGTTAGGAGCCACTCGGCAGACATTCCTACAAAATTAAAAGTGCCTGGAAGCACCGTCGAAAGAAAAGCAGAGCGCCCGGAGTCGTGAATGCAGAGCAGCTCCTGCGCTCACTTCTTAGCACCTTAGGGACGTTGTGTCGAAAGCTGGAGCAAACGAAATATTTTTGTAGGACTGCTGATGATGAGGAAGCTGCAGTATGGGAGACGCTGAGTCATCGGGTCGTCCTTTTTTATTGTAGGTACAGGGAAACAATTATTGCTCATTGCTCATTGCTCATTGCTCATTGCCCATTGCCCATTGCCCATGTCATCATGTCATGGACTTACGATGGACGATGGATAGCTCGTGGCTACTGTAGCACTGTAGCTAGCTAGAGCTTTCCTACCTGTAGTAATCATAAGCTTCAGTAGCCTCCAAACTCCCCGTTCACACGCTTGCGCGATTGGTAGCACATACGACATTAATTTGAGTTTTCCTTCAGAGGGCTTGAGTGCTCTCTCGATAGTTTTGTGCCCCCACAGTAGTGCCACCGTACTTATCGCACTATTAGGCCTCCGCAATAGAATAGCCGAAAGACTATTTACGTAGTTTGATAAAGACTCTAGGGTGCGCAGGCTGACAGACAGACTACGACGAGTTGATAATTGGAACACTGAACTGAAAAGAAAAATCATTCATTCTTTCAAGTAAATGTGGCGCCCTTGGCTAGTGGTAGCCTTCCTCCTTTTTGGGGCCGCTGTGGTGGCTAACACTATAGAGCCTAGCGCAGCAGAGTTGTATGAGCAATATCGAACATTAGTGCGCACTGGTGCAGCAGAGACTCAGGCGAATGCAAGAGCTGTGTTAGAGGCTTCAGCAAAAGGAGGCTGCGCCGACGCCCAAAACACCCTAGCTCTGGTTTGTTGTTGTCGTTGAACAGCCTTTCAATTGTGTGCTGTGAAGTGTTCCCCATGGTCGTGACTCCTCATGAGGCAGCCGAGCTTTGTGCACTTCATAACCATCTATCTATACTGTACGTTACCTATCAATTCAGGCACTTCAGCGGGGCAAGCTTGGCTTGGCATTGAATGCGGACGCAGCGGAATCCTGGTTCTACAGCGCTGCTTCCGCGGGCTCACTCGCTGCCATGAACAATCTCGGGCTGGCGCTCGCTGCGCGGGCTAGCACTCTGCACGGCGAGAGTGCTTTGGTGTGGTTCCAGCGGGCTGCCGAAGGTGGTCATCAGGGAGGCATGTACAACTACGGCCACACGCTTGCGTCCCAAGGCGGCGACAGCAGTGTCCTCAAGACAGCTCTGCAGTGGTTTCACGCAGCTGCCACCGCTGATCCTGACACGACAGTGGGCAAAAACGCGCAAGCCGCAGTTGCACATGTGGAGGCAGCCTTGAGCAGCAGTGGTTCGGGCGGTCACCCTAGTGGTGGCGCAAGTGCTAGCACATCTGACGATGACCGCGCTCGTTTGCTCCCGCTCTCGGCGCAAGGCCTAGCCCTGTGGGATGCTGCGGCCTCGAGTTACAAACACTTCGAGGCACGGTTTCAAGCTCTGCAGGTTGTTGATGACAACGGCTTTGCAGACCTTCGTGCCGCTGTAGCGAGCCTCGAGGCGCTCGTGACGTACTTGCAGCAACCGTCTGCAACAACAGCCCCTGGTGCGAATGCTGGGGCTGGTGGCGGAGCAGATCCAGAAGGGGCAAGCTTGTGGACGCCGGAGCGAGCAGACGTGGTTCTGGGGGCGCAGCAGGAAGTGTACGCAGCGCTCGCACGCGCCGACCAACCCATCGAGCTCGCAGCAGCTGCCCGCGTGAACGCTGCCCGCGCTCAGCTCCCGTCGTGCCAAGCGCGCTACGCCACGCACGAAGGCGAGCCGAGCTGCTGGAACACGGCGGTCTCGTCGGCGGCGACCTACTTCCGACGGTCGGGGGACGTGGCGTCGGCGGAAGCGGTAGTAACGCAGCTCGCGAGGCAGCACCCACACGCAGCCACGCGCTACCCCTCGAGCCTTCAGACCCCCCATGTACTGGTGCCAGGGCTGACGGCGCAGCCGTGGTGGAATGCTTCTTCGTTTCCCCTCGCGCGAGCCCTGGAACAGAGCTACAGGGAGGGGAAACTGCGAGATGACATCGCCAAGCTCCTTGCGTTGTCGGGAAGTGCTACATCGAGCAAAGGTACTACATCAGGGGCTGCAAATGGCGGGAGTCATGGTAGCAGTAGCAGCAGCGGCATTGGTAGTAGCGGAGAGTCCTCAACGACAGCTCAGCTGGAACGCGTGTTCAACCCAGCCGCGCCGATTGCGTTGCGCAATGTGGCGTCGGATCGCGAGGGCAGTGGAGCGTGGGCTGAGCTGGTGCTCTTTGACGGCGCTGCGTGGCATGCAGGCCACTGTGCTGTGGTGCCTGCACTCTGTAGCTTGCTGCAAGCCTCAGGGGCTCTCTGCGGCCAACAGCAGCAAGCACAACCCACTCAAACGACTATCACAGCTGCTGGCTCCTCCTCCTCCTCGGCCTCCAGTGGACGCGCTGCCAACAGCTTGTCCCTGGACGAATGCGGCACTCGCGTGGTGGCGACGGTGTTCAAACTGTCTCCAGGGGCGCGCGTGCAGCCGCACACAGGAACCACGAACCGCCGGCTGGTGCTGCAGTTTGCGCTTTCCGGGAGTGCTGGCGTGCGCTTTCGAGTTGGCAACGAATGGCGCACCTATGCAGAAGGAAGCGCAACAAGCTCGAGCAATAACAACAGCAGCAGTAGTAGTAAAGGTGATGGTTCTGCTCTGGTGTTTGACGACAGTTTCGAGCACGAAGTTTTCCATAATGGGTCCAATGATCGATACGTGCTCTATGCAGCGATGCATCACCCCGATCGATTAAATCACTATGGTGTTGGCAATTTGAACAACGATGACGTGGCTTTGAAAAGAGCTCCTCCCAAAGAAATAGGAGAGGAAGCGCAAAGTTGCGAGACGGAGTCACGAACCAAGACCGCTGCTGAGCTTCACACTGACGCTATCGCTGAGGCCGCAGTACCACTGGATCACAGTAGAGAAAGCACAGGAGACATGAAATCGCGGCGCTGGGCTCCGAAGCAGTGGTTAGCTGCTGTGCGGAAGAAAATTCGACATCCGAGGGCTGAACCTCCAAACCACTCACCACACGGAGAAGTCCGTTCTTGATTTTATTGGCAAAATCGTTTAGTGTAGGATTTGAACCATCGATCATAGCGCAATCGCGAAATTAAGACCTCGAAATACCGAACTCGCGGAATCCGAATCCACTTCCGTTTAACTTCAGTGCCGGTCGAGAAATCGAAAGTACTATCTCGCGAAATATAGTCCTTCTCGCGGCTCTTGGTTCTACGCTCCGCCTTTTGGTTAGAACTCTCGCCAAATGCCCACTAATGTGCACGTTTCTTGTTTTGGACTCTAAAATCCAGAAACCAGCTCAGCACTAATCAGCAGGTCAGTAGTCAACAGGAAAAGGGAAAGAGATGCCTACTTATTACCTCCCTTGTGTTCCTCTTATGGTTATACTCGGAGCTCGACGAAAAAAATCTAGGCCACTCCTTTTCTACATATGCCAATGGCCACCAGCTAGGAAGAGGGCTCGTGACAAAAGCATATGCGAGAACCCCTGGTAATTCATCTTGGCATCTAAGTCATGAGCCCTACAGGAAACAGAACAGAATTAGGAAACAATAAGCGACGTCCCCATCGTGATGCCACATCGACTTCGCTGCTTTCAGAAAGAATTCAGATCATAGTCATCTAAAACTGCTAAAGAAAATGAGAACGCAACGCAGCGCTGGCAGTTTAGGTCCAGATCCGGGTACCACTAAACTCCAACCTCGTCGGTGTCCGATAACGATGCTGAGTCGTCCATTGGAGAATCCATCATCATTGAAGACCCGCTCGGTTGTAAATCTGGTTGAGAAGGATGCTCATCGGGTGCAGCCGCTGGTGCAGGTGGTGGCGTAGCCTCATTAGAAGGCGAACTTTCCTCAGGCGAAGCAGGAGGCAGTGTCTGTGGCTTTGCTTTCGCAGCGTTGAATCGGGCTAAAACTGCATCGCGCGTCACCATACCAGCTGTAGCCTTCCCGCTGCCACTACTGTTAGCGCCGCTGCCGTTATTGTTCCCATGGGCTGCTACTTCGGTTGCTCGGTTCACCAAATTCCCCTCTGTAATATCAGACATTGCAGCAGCAGCAGCAGCTTCAGCAGCTTCCTCCGTCTCGGCAGCTGCCCTTTCCTTGGCATGGTCGGCTAAGAGATCTCTATGCAGGGCCTGAAGAGCCGCGACTGGCATTTGGGACAAGCGATGGTTGGCGTACACCTGAGAACCAAATGAAAAGAAGAAGAAACAAATGAAAAGAAGAAGGAGAATAAACGCCAAGGGACACAGATCTCTTAAATTTAAATCTCCTCGTGCTAACAGAGTTGAGGAGCATGCGTGTAGTCAAGCCCACGAGCCTTCGTTGAAAATAAAAGCAGGAGGCCACTACTAAAAGCGCGTACGCACGTTTAACACGGTGGCCAAAGAAAGAAAGGGAGCAAAAGGATGCGCGAGCTGAGTCAATGTTCAAAAGGGTGGCCTGAAGGTTTTCAATTTGATTCTTACAGCTTCAAGAAGGGTCGCTTTGAGGTTGGCGTTCCAGGTTTCAGAGGCCTCCGTCCACCCATGAGCTACGCGAGTCGTGGCGAGCGCCAGGGCTTGCTTCAACCGCTCCACGCGCGCAGCAGCCTTCACTTTGGCTACCTCGCACTTCTCGCGCTCCAGCGCTAGGAGCTGCACCCCAGCTCCCGTGCCTGCGGTCGCGGTGGTGGCTGCTGCGCCTTCTTTGCCGCGCGCGTCGGCCAGGGCAGCCTGCTTGGCCGCGAGGTCGCTCCGCGCAGCCACCAACTGCTTTCGCAACGCTTCCCGAGACTCGAGCGCGTCCTTCACGGCCGCCAAGGTGCCGAGCCGCTCTTTGAACGCTTTCGAGAAAATAGCGTGCTCGCTCTTGGCCGCCATCACCGCTTGCCGCTGCCGGTCCAGCCCAAAGTATATCAACCGCCCGCTGACACCCGGCGCACAGCCCTGAGGGATGCCATTCGTTTCACCCATTGCTGGAGCTTGTCCTGCCCGTGCATCTGCGGCTGCCTGCTCGGAATTAGAATCCGTTTTCACAGCATCTACATGGGCCTCGCCCTCAGCCTCGGCAGCCGCAGTGCTTGTCGTTCCAGCCGCAGATTCACCGCTGCTGCTGCCGCCGCTGGAGTCCTCCGAGAAGGAAGTTGCCCCCACGCCGCCCACCACCGCATCCGCCCACCGCACAGCTTCGGAGCAGCACTCAATGCGTGCATTAGTTAGCCCGTGCATGGCTCTGAAGCTCGCGAGAGCGTCCGCTTCGGACTCTTTCACGCGACTCGACAAGTCGGAGATCTTCAAATCCGCCGGAGTATACTCCTCTGCTAGAGTGCTTCCAGCAGCCGACCTTGCGACGCTCGTCGCCAAGGATGTTAAAGACGACGACAAGCTAGGCAGTTGGCTGGACAAACTCGAAAACCAGCCGCTCTTTTTTTCCACTGGCGCTGCTGCCGCGCCTCCATCAGTCGTGGCGCCATCGCCATAGCGAGACCAGTTTTGGGAGCCACTGTCGTCAGAACTCATGATAGAGGACCCAATGTCGCCATTTGCACGAGCAGCATCCACAGCTTGAGCGTCGGCTGCAGCGATTTCTTCTGCTTCCTTGGCATCCAAGGCTGCAGTAAGTTTGCTAAAGTCGTCAAAGGGCGCCGTACAAAACACTGTCACGGCGGCTGAATCACACAAATCGTCGCGGTCAAGCACGCGGTTCAAAAAGAGAGCAAGGGCGGCCATTCGTTTCTTGACGAAGGCATCGGACGAGTTGTCTAGACCTCGTGAGGCATCCGTGCCAGTTTCGCGTGGAAATGGTGGTAAGATGATACCGGGCGCGAATTTCAAAAGAGCATCTTTGAGCCACAAGAAGTGCTTGTAGCGCCGCTCCACGATGCCGCCGGCGGGCAATTGAACTTTCATGCGCACGTACTCCGTGACTTGGTAATCCGTCGCATGCCGCGTATACTCCGAGATGCTCACGCGTCCTGCCATGGCAGTTTGAGTGCCTTCCTATGCCTTGCTACCACGAAGCTATAGTTAGTATCTACAGTATATACCTACTTACAGAATAGGCTAGCCTATACTGTAAATTTGACTGCACAGCTATTGGAGCAAAAACGAGCACACAATTCATTTTCAGAGTTCAGAGAGTGAGACGTACTACTGACACTGACTACTGAATACTGTCTCCCCTGCCTGTGACCCTCAGCTTTCATGCATTCGCTTTCTCTTGTTATCAAACAGCAGCACGAGGACCCCCTGAAGTGCGTATTGTTGGATCCTTGGTTCAATTGCCATTTAAGTGAGATCCACAAGGATGGCTGCTTTTAGCAAACAAGAGGAAAGTTGTAGGTAAGGAGAGCAGGGAGCAGGGTCATTATCGTCATGCGTGACCACCACTATTCTTCCCAGTCCAATGTTTTCCCCATCCATTCTTTTTGGGATAGCTGGATGATCCCTTAAAGGCCTTACTGCCATCACCGCCTCCATCGCCGCTGCTACTGCTGCTGCTGATGTCAGCGCTGCTGCTGCTATCACCAATGTCACTGCCATCGCCGTTGCCACTTTCTCTGTGGGTGTGGCCACGCGCGCCACTGGCTGCCTCGTTGCGCAGACCTGTGGTGCAGGAGCGCCGAGCCGCAGAGGCGCTGGCCAAGCCCCACTGGCTACACGTGTTGAACTTCATGCGGCTTCGCACCCGCTCGTAGCAAGAGGTAAACTTGGCATTTTCTTGCTGGTAAGCCGCGAGTTGAGAAGATACCTCGCCTGGGGTCCCTAAATAGTGGGCTACTTGCCGCTCAAACACGCGCACTCCTTGGTCGAAGAGCCGCTGGTGGTAGTTGAGGGGCGCGAAGCGAGCGCGCATGGTGCCGATGATTTGGCTGGACCGCGTCGCCCACTCGTTGTCTAGCTTCTTCGCCAGCGGGTGGCTTCGCGTGTCGTGCATCACCATCGAGGCCGCGCTGTACACCATGTCGGCGCGATCCCACTGAAGCGCGGCGCCGAACAAGAGCAGAGAGGTGTCGAAGTGCGTCTGGAGCCCAACCACAAACTCGTGCTCCAGCCGATCGCTCGCGACTTGCGTGCAGCTGGCCGCGGCTGAAGGGTCGGGATGCTGAAGGGTTTGCTTGGCGCGCGCTAGGAGGCGCTGCAGGCACTCGTGGCCTGGGGGGTCCAGGTACTGCAAGATGCTGCCGTCGCCGCTCGTGGCCATGGGGCATTGCGTGAGCCACGTATTCTGCCGCAACATATAGAAATAAAAAAGAGCTACGGAGGAAGCGAGCAATAGTTAGAAAGCGTAGGTGCTATTAGTGAAGGGGTCGAATGGAGGGATACGACTGTGAACTCGATCAATCAAACGCGAACTCCAAAAACAGCTCAAGGAGCAGGTATACTCAACAACTATGTAGAGATAGCTTTCTTCGATCAATCAAATCACCGTGTTGTCTGCTAAAAATTGACAGAACGAGTTGTTTAGCTTGGCATCTCCGCCGCGGCTGTGGTGCTGCACGATCGCCATCTTCTGCGCTGACTTCAACACCTCTGCATTGATTCAGAACCCCACGCACACGCAACATCGGGCATAGATAAGTTACACTTCTTGCACTGAAAGATTTGTCCAATTATCCGAGCCAATCACAAGAAATTTTCTTGTCTATGACATGCATGGAGAGCGAACAACAAAAGGAAGATGCGTACCAGCTGGCGAGCGCAAAATTGTGATGCGGCGAACGGCTGCATACGCTGGCATGAACTTCGACAAAATCGTCGGATTGTAATACCTGTTATTGTGTCATCAAGAATAGGTTAGCGCACGCAAGTGAGAAATTCAGGCCACACGTTGGCGCAAACATAAGTAGAGTGTTGTTGCGTTCGGGGGCTCCAAGTGCTTACATGTGCGTGTAAAGAACGGAGCAGCGCGGCGAAGCATTGGGGTCGCCAGCCGGCAGCGCGCCTGGCTCAGCGCGAACAAAGTGCCAACCGCACGCACACGTCGATTGGCCGAGCGGGTTCCGCTTCACGGGGTAGCAACTACGGTCGTGGAGCTGCCTCCGACCGTATCTAGAGGCGTACTGCGCAAGGATTTCAGCCAAGGTCTCACCACCAGTTTTAGGCTGTTTAATGAAGACCACGCCTAGCTCTGCTTCGCGCTTGACGAATCCACCGCGTCGCGTGGGCGTGGGCAGCGGATCAACGAATTCTCGGAAACCATTCTTGAGCCAGCACTCGCTGCCAGTAGTGGAACGCACCCAGAAGTCGCACGCCGGATGAGCTCGGCAAGCGTCTAAACACGACAAATCCTGCTGACTCGGCGAAAAGCCGCTATACTTAGCGACGGCAACGTCATTCCCAGCGATTTCGCCGTAACAAGCGACGCAGTCATCGTCATTTCTAGCATTCAGTTGTCTCGCCGTTGCATTCGGCCAGCTCAATGTTGGGATCACAGCTCCACCAACAGTTTCGATAAAATAGACAGCAATGACGACGGCGACTGACCTTCGAACTATCATTCCAGATTAATGAGAGTACAGACAGAAGGGTTTTCGAGGTTTTGGCATCTTGTCCGCGTAATCAGCGTCTACTATATCATCGTATCACCATTCTTCGATTGAAACTACGTAGCTAGAGAGAGTACTTCTCTTGTAAAGATTGGCACTTTGCACCAATATGATCACGAGAAAATAACAGAATACACAACAGAATAACAGAATACGGATTACAGAAATCGCATGTGTACCGGGATCCATCGCTGACTGGCTGAATTTTATGCGTCAGTGGTTGGAGGTTGGAGGTGCTGATGAATCTCCAAGTTCAATTTTACGCGTCAGATTTGTCTAGCTAGCTAGAGGCTAGATACCACTAATTATTCGAACATCACCAGATCACCACGTACCTCAGTGTTGTGTCGTGGCAGTTCTCCTTGTAAGTGACCACTCTTCGCGAACGTGTTTCGGAGCACGTTGATCGAGTATACAACAAAGTCTGATCTCGATGATCATATGATTTATGTTTGTACGCTGAAATGGTCTTTAGTCTTTAGAGCCCGAATTATCAGCCATTTTGTTGCAGTATTTGCTATTAGTTATGTGCCACCTCATCGCTAACATGCACCCGGCTCCCTCTCCTATCCAGGCATATTCGCATCCTTAGATCGTCTCATCTTCAAACGAAGAACACGTACAAGTACGGATACAATGGCATCTTTCAACAAAAATGATTATAATTCCAGCGACGATGACATGAATCGGGAATGGGCACCAAGTTCCGATGACAGCGAGCCGGAAACGGCCCGAAACTCTCCAAACCGAGGCGATGCACGCAGCGAGAGCGGCAGCAGTGGAAATACCACTGACGAAGAGGCATCTTCGGAGGTGCTGCCGCCAATGACTGGGCGTCTTGTGTTGGTGACGGGCGGTGCCGGGTTCATCGGGTCACACGTCTCCGAGTTTCTGCTTCGACGCGGGGATGAAGTTGTGGTGGTGGATGAAGTTAACGATTACTACGACACGCGCATTAAACGTGGCAACGTGAAGCTTTTGTCGAAGCTTGGAGGCAAGAAGCGTTTCCACTTCCATGAAGGCAACCTGTGCGACGTGGATTTCATCACAGGGGTTTGGGAGC
>Ga0307979_1000657_pt1 | contig 24015 bp, 20 predicted proteins | sample OrgLakmetage1058_FD_201833 | JGI IMG/M metagenome (GOLD analysis project Ga0307979, IMG submission 201833) | Saline water microbial communities from Organic Lake, Antarctica - #1058 | ecosystem: Environmental > Aquatic > Non-marine Saline and Alkaline > Saline | place: Antarctica: Organic Lake...
CGTGAGCACTTTGGGGGCAGAGGTCACCGCTGCGTCGCTGCCGCTGCTCGCCACGCTGGAGAAAGAGCCTTGCGTGTTACCAGCAGCCGCGGCCGCTGACGACGAAGCTGCCGTTGCGGCAGCTGCTTCCGTGCCGTCGTTGTCGCCGCTGTTGTCGAACGCGTCCCAAAGGGGGGTCCAGCACAGGTTAATCAAGCCCAGTGGGCCCGGGCTCAGTTCGGGGTCGTTGAACAGCACGCACACGAATTCGGCCAGGTTTTTGAGGCGCTGTTTCGTGGTTTTCGCGCGTTTGTTGGGGTCTTTCGAGGCCGCTGCCCCACCGCGGTACGGGTTGGCGAATTGTTGCATGCATCGGCTCAGAGCCAAGCGGCGCTTCGCCACAAACTTTAGGGTGTCTTTGTCTTGCTCTTCGAGCACCAGGGTAGAGTTGATGAGGCGGCTGGAAAACTCGATGCGTCGGTTGAAGTGGCGGTACAACATTTTCACCGCCAGGCCACTGAGTTGTTGGTCGTCATAAAGCAACAAGTTCAAGAACGCAATGCCGCGCTGCTTTTGAAGCTCCATGTTCGCGGACTCGACCACGAAGTCGCCCATGAGCCGGCTCCGCCCTTCCGTCGTGAACACTTTCAAGACCTTCATGACCTCAGCCTTGGCTTCCCGGCGAAATTTCGCCCATGCTTTGGCATCAACATCACGATGCTCCAAGTAGCGCCGTTCGTTGCGTTCTTGTTCCGTGAGGGCTTTCCCTTTCGACAGCTCTTCCACGGGCAAATCTTCTTGGGACACTTGTCGATCGGGCATCGTGGATTGACGCTTGGGTGCCATTTCAATGCCGCCTGCGATGCTAGGGTTTTCCATCTCGAAGGTTGATCCTTGTTTGTTCATTTGGCCGGGTCTCATGGTCTCCCCCATCTTATCGAGATCGACTTCGTCGCCATTGACCACGCTGCTCACGGTCTTCACAAGGCCAGAACCATGACCACTGCCGTCATCATGACCATCGCCGTCCTCGTCGTCGTCGTCCTCGTCGTTCCCAGCGTCAGCCTCATCAGTGAGTTCTTGCACAGGGAAGCATACGTCTTCGATGTACTTTTTGTACACGGTCTGAAACACGTTCCAAAACGTGGCCACGCGCAAGTTTTGATTGGTCGAAATGGACAGCTGCCAAATGTTGAGGATTTCGCACTGCAAATTCATGCGCCCCTTCTGCAGGAGCCCGTCCAGAGGGGTTTTCTGCACATAGGAGAACGCGCGCCCGAAGTGTTCCTCGGCCAAAGATGCGTCTTCTGCCAGGGAAGGCCAGGTTTGCCCCGGCGAATCGAGAGGCTGGTCTTGCACGGTTGGGTCCAACGCCTTTTGCAAGGCCCGTAAAATAAGGCGAATGACTTCTACGGCGTCCTGATCTTGGTTAGGGATCCCAGTGTCGTCACTGCCTTCGCCAGAAGCGTCAAGCGGCCCGCCCGTGACGGGGCGAAGCACAAACACAATGCTGCCGAAGTCTTTGCCGTCAGTAGTATCCACATCGTCAGGGAGAGCGCGAAGGGACACCTCTTCGATGGCTTTGATCTCAAGGCCAGTGGGCACGGCCGGCACGACTTTGGCATCCACCGAAGTGCGAAAGCCGGGAGGCACGAGCTTATCCCCGCCCGGGGCGAGCACAGGGGCTGCTGACTGAGTAGAGCCAAAGGAGTAGACCAGCTTGGGAGCGACTTCGCCGTCTGTGCCCCTCTGAAAAAAAGCAAACAAACATGCTAATAAAGTACTCACGTGAGATCAGAGCACTGTATTGAAGACGGGCATAGATTCTGAGGAAATGCCTAAAGTGCACAGCCTTCACAGATCATCAAGGGGCTTCGTTTTGATATACCTGCGCTGAAGTGCCGTTGAGCATTTGTTTGGTGCGGCGGTAAAAGAAGGGCTCTTCTTTCACGCCGCCAATGGTCAGCTCGCAGCGAGGGTACACTTCGTAAATGGGCGAAAAGAAGTTCGCCGTGACCAGTTCCCGCACCAGGACCAGAAACGCGTGCGCCGCTTCCATGGCCTTTGGAGACCCGAACAAATCTTTGCCCCCCTCGCGCTGCGCAAACTTCTCCACGGCGCGCATCGTCTTGAACACCGTAGTGCGGAGGCGGTAGCGCTGGGCAAACGACCCCAAATCCACCAGCATGAATTCGGACCAGCGCCGCCGGAGCACTTTTTTGGCTTGCGCAACCATGGCAGCATCATACGCGCCCGAAGTGGTTTCGGCACCAGTGGTGCCATCTGCAGACATGTCCTTGAGAGCAACCACGTCGGATCGCTTCAAAAAGTTGCCGTCGTACCGTTCTGGAGGAACGGTTGACAGAAAGGAAGAGCTTAAGAGAAATAAACTACAATGATCATGAATAGCAATCTAAAAGGAAGAGCACGCATCTGCATATGTGTGTACAACTTCGACTCATCATCACTTGTCTATCTCACCAACGATGCGAACGGCTTCTTCTGCGTCCATCACTTCATTGGTGGCCCGGGGTTCATCAAACTGGGTGGACGCACTGAAGATTTTGTTCAACACTTCCACTCGAACGTCTTCGTAGTCGTCAGGAACATCTTCTTCACCCAACGTCCACACCAGAGTGGAATCCTCCAAGGTTCCTTCACTCACCTGTAAGAACAGATTCATGTGTTTACAGGGAAGAATAGAAAGCACGTAAAAAAAGTTGAAGTTTGGAGAAACGCGTACGAGCTGAAAAAGCTGCACACTTGCACTCAATAGTCTTCAGGAGGGAGCAACAGCAATTAGCAGCAAACTAACTTTACCTTTTCGAGAGCAACCGCTTGAACGTGCAAGTTCTGCAGCACGCGAACAAATGCGGTGTGCAGACTCGCGAAACCTTCCTTGTCGCGCGTCTGAGACAGGCCCAAGTCCGACAGCTCTTCCAAGCACTCCAAGATGGTGTCTACTGGCAACAACTTCTTGACCAGGCGCTGCGAGGCGCCGTTCCGCCCGGCGCAGAGCACGGCGAGCAAGTTGACGGAGGACGCAAAGAAGCGGAGCTGCTTGCTGTCGAGGCTCTTGAGCGCAACCCACTTCCCCGCCAGTTGAGAGTGTTGCGGCACGGCCTCTTCGTTGAAGTCTTCCGCGATGTCGCGCCACTGCTCGTAGGTCAACCCTTTATCGGGGCTCACCAAGTCGTACGTTTCCGAGACCCCCCCGGGCTGCTTCGCCATTTCTGCAGGGCTCTGCCCACGAAATTCCACAATTTTGTCGGGGGAGTATTTGGGCCGCCCTTTCCCATACCCCGACACTTCAACCATCACCCGCCGCCGCTGGTAATGCGAAAAAGACGAGGGGTCACTTCCACTCCAACCGTCGTTGTCTTCGTTGACGGCAGCGGCGCCAGTGGCAGTAGTGCTCGTTCGTTTCGGCTCTTCGAGCTTGGTCGCGTACAAGAGGCACGAAGAAGTGGCTGACGCCATGTCCAGGCCCAGGAACAATTCCCGCACCCACCCCTGCACGTCTTCCTCCGGCATGTCATTGGGCGCGCACACGTCCGCCAAGAAACTGTACAAGTCAGCGTCGGGCACTTCGTGGGCTTTGATCTTGTCGTACACCTGAATGTAAAAAAAATAGTAATGACACACGATAGGTGAGAGCACGGTCAATTCGCACGCAAACGCACAACAGATTAAAAAAAGCATGCCATAGAGTAGTCAAAAGGTGTCTGTGCAATCATACGTTTTACGTGTTACATTCCTATCGTACCTTGTTGAGTAACAGGCGCACGTCGGTCTTGAAAATGGTTTTCAGCCTCTTGGCCGAATTGTCCCCCGCCGAATTCGCTGCTAGCACTTCACGAATGGGCGGGCTCCAAGCTGGGCTGGTGTTCAGCTTATGCTTGATCATCAAGTCCACCCCGTCGCAGCTCATGATCCGAGGGACCGCTTTTTTGGTGCCCACCACCGTCAAACTCAAGAGCTTGTAGCACAAGTTGCCGAGCTCGTTGAGGGCGGTGCGGGTGGGCAAAGTTGCACGGAGGTACTTGTGCGAGGCGAGGGCAGCTTTCGATGAGGCACCAACGGACGAACCGCTGAACCCGCCGAGCCCCTTCTTGGACACCTGCTTGGTCACAGCACCACGAGCAGCAGCAGCAGCAGAGGGTTTGGATGTGAGTGGCGGTGGTGAGGACGGACTAGCAGTGGTAGAAGAAGAAGACGGAACTCTCTCATCATCATTCTCATGCTGCTCGTAGCCGTCTAAACTCGTGCCTACAGGGCTACGAGAAGATGAAGGAGCTTTGGATTTCAACGGCCAAAAAGGAAGCGAAACCCCTTTGGGATTGGCATTTTTGACTGCCCCTGCACCCGCAACTGCCCCAGCTTCTGAGGGCCTCCTTCTTGAGACACTAGGAGGAGGCCGCTTGTTCGAAGCAATATTTCGGGGAGATTTGGTACTGGGGGCAGCACTCTTTGCTCTCTGCCGCGTGGGCTGTGCTGGTGGTGATGATGAAGCAGAAGGAGGTTTTGCACTAGGAGCAGCACTTGTTTTTTTGGCAAGAGGAGGAGAAGAAAGAGAAGAAGTCGCTCTCGACTCTCTTGCTACACTCATTCTCACTTGAAGAAGGCTGCTCTTCGCGGCGGCACCACGCCCCGTCTTGGTGGCAGCAAAAGATTTTTCGAGCGCCGAAATGCAGTTGAAGGTCGAGTGGGCAAGCATAAGGAGGAGCTCGATGATGTTTTGCCTGGATGGAGACGAGATTACGACGAGAGACAAGAAAAGGTTAAAAAAAGAAAGAAAGCAAAAAAAGGCAAAAGAAAAGATGCATGCTATTGAATTTGAAATCCGAAGCAATTCATACAGCCTGAGGAGTAAGTTTGACCTCTGTCCAAAACTACACTATGAACTCACTCGATGAGCACGTTTTGTTGGACTTTCACAGGCGGTGACGTCACGTTGAGCGCGTCGGCCCACTTCACCACCCCCAAATTGCACACAAACGCCACTAGGCTGGCCAAAGCATCGCCACAGGACCGCGCAGCCGTGGCGGCGGCCGTCACACTCCCACTCCCACTGCTGCTGTTGCTGCCGCCTCGGGAGTCGGGTGCAGGCAGAGGCGTAGACTGGCCTTTGGTGGTGGTGGAGAGGGTTTGGGCATGGGCCAAAGTGGACTCGCAAAAGGCAACGAACTTTACCAGCTGGTCCGAGTGCATGCTGGCAATGAAAGTGCGGTCGACGTCATCGGCAGCTACGGTTTGCACCTACAGCACGGAGAGAAAGAGAGATGAAAAGGAGGTAAAATTGATGACACGAAGAAAGTGAAGGTGACCAAGAAAACCTCGAAGGAAAATGAGAGGGTAGCTTTAACAAATGAAACAGACGCGTTTGCTTTGTAAGCCCATGTTTTAAGCACTAGTGTGAGAAAAAGGGGCGGCAACCAAACCTGGTAGACACATTCGTCCGGGTTGTCTTGAGCGGTGCGAATCGCCATTTCCTTTTGGAGCAGCAACGTGTTGGTCCCTGCCAGCGCGGCCAACTCGGAGTTTTCCTGGATCATGTCCGCGGCCTCTCCATTAGCGTGGCCGGTGCCTTCGCCACCATTCTCGTCGTCGTTGTTGTCGTCGTCGTGTCCACCGCCTCTGAAGTGCAAGCTCTTCAAGAGGCCGCCTACCATACCGCCGCCACCTTCGCCGCCTTTGCCAGAGTGGGCAGTGCCGGTAGCGGAACCCGAAACCGCGCTGCCGGCGTCCGAGCCGGTGCCGTCGGCAACCGATCCGGTGGTATCCTCGGCCCCCGCCCGCAGGCCCGCAGTGACGTACTCCCGGGTCGCCACGTGGACCAACCGCATGAGCGCATGCAAGGACAGGTACACCCCCCCACCGTTGTCGCCGCTGCCGCTGCCGCCCTCTCCAGCGGCGGTCAATGAAGACTCCAGCGCGCCGGCACCGCCTGCGCCACCACTGGCGCCACTGGCCTCACCGGCGCCACCGCCCCCGCCAGTGGGGGCTTCGTTGTTGCTCACGTATTCAAACGCAAACAAGGTGTCCGCTTCGTCCTCTGGGGTTTCGAGCTTGGGCAACACCATCGCCTCGTTGTTGCCAGTGCCCGCCCCGGAAGCGGTTTTCCGCTCGCGAATGCACAAAAAGGCGCCGGTTGCGAAGTGCCGAAGCCGCACGGTCTGGGAAAAGGCCACCGGGCCACCGAGGGCGCCCTTGTCGTTGTGAATTTCCCAAATTGACTGCACCGAATGCTTGGTCCGGCTCTTGCGCTTGGCGCCGCTGTTGCGCAAACCCACAAACATGCGCTGCGGGATCTGCACCGTTTCCCCCACGTTCACGAAGCTGCGCGCGTACAAAGCTTCCAGCTTTTCGTTGACCGTTTCCGTCAAGGCAAAATCGTCCCGGCGCCGCAGGTCGGTGTCGACGATGTGCCCCACCAAAAAAGCTTCTTCTTCCATGTGAAAAAGGCGCAAGAGGTCCCCAAACTTGATCACGTTTTGAAGGGAAGCGTCGTATTGCATGAAGCGGCGCAAGCGCCACGCGCAGCGCTCTTCGCCGCTCACCTACAGTACAGCGGAGGAGGAAAGATCGCATGCGTAGAAGTTCAAAGAGAGAATGACAGATAGATATCGACATTTTTTCCGCGATCTACAGTAAAATTGGGGCGCAAGTATTCGAAAACCGACACGATGCACTCACCACAGGCGTTGCAGAATCGCTGCTGTCCGCGGCGGCGGCGGCCGACTGCGGCGGGTTCACGGGTCGGAGGTACCGGCCGTTGGCGTCTTGCAGACCCGTTGGTTCTCCGTAGTAGACCAGCTCACCCTTGGAGGCGCACAGACAGGCAGAAGATTATTATTATTATTATAACATGATGATATTTGACGTGCAGGACGACAACTGGAGTACTGAACAAATGAGGAAGTGGGCTGAAAAATATTTCAGAAACACACTAGGGAGAGTGGGCTAATGTGCAGAGGTTAAGGAAAGTCCACATGACATTCAAGCGACTGCAGAATCCAAAACAGAGGGGCGAAGACGACTGCACAAGTGAACCTCGGATCGGATTTTGAGGTACGGCTGAAGCCGGAGGAAGCAGTCCTTGGAGCGGGCCTTGTTTAAGCTGAGGCGAAACGAGCGCTTGGCCTGTTTGGACGGCGCGTTCGTGGCCGTCACGAACTGGCGAGTGCGGAGCAGCTGGAGCCGGACAGGGTTGCCGAAGTACACGGGCGCGCCGGGCGCTTCTTCACCGCGGCTGGTGTCCACGCGGAAGACGCACTTGGACAAAAAAGCTGGGTCATTCGTGCCGCCTTTCTTGTGGTACACCACGTCCATATCTTGCGCCGATCGCGAGTCGGACGACATGATGCCTTCCCAACCTGCCCTCAAAGATAAAGATTGGCAAGAATTTAAAGGAAAGAAACAATTGCTTTGATAAAATTATGCGAGGCAGAGCATTCCTCATACACGCATCATTGTGAGGATCATGGTGTCAAAAGCAATCTAAACACCATCCTGGAGATGGGTCGATGTAGATAAGCTTACCCGGGGGACCGTCGCATTCAAGCACCACGACATCCCCGTGCCGCAACGAACTGAACTGCTCCGTGCGGCCCGGGCGTTCGATGCGCGACATCTTGCCCTAGCAGCTGTCGGTGTTGTATGCGTCGGACAAAATTACTCTCCTGGTTGGTGGTTGGAGGCGAGGCCAAAGATCGCATTCTTGTGCCTTCCAAAGAATTCGCAAGAATTCAAAGAACCGCATTCAGTTGGACAGGTACAAAGTAAGTTGAAGTCTTTCGAACAACTTTTCTTTTGTGACGTCGTTGATCACTGTTGTTCCTGTGAAGTACTACTTCGTTGCTGTGCTGATGTGCTGAGATGAACCTTGTGAAAAGTCTAGCACTAGAGATTCTGTGAGCTCATTGAAACGCTCGTACGAGCTTCAAAATAAAAAGAGGGACTTCGCGAAGGTGTAGAGGTACATAAAGACGTATCATGAGGCTCCAGTCGGATGCCCTCATCGGCGGCTTACTCATGACCTATGGCGCATATTTTTCGCCTAATTTGTCACCTAGCCGTGGGAATCTTGGCATCAAGACAAGCGCTTTTAAAGTCCCCAGCCCTAGCGCGGCAGGTTCTTTTGTCCCTGAGCTTCAAACAAGCACTCAACAGTCTAGGAATATACCTACTGCACCGACTATGATTTCGCTGGGGCCGCTTGGCCGCTTTATAAACAAAATTCGCGGCCGTGGCGCTGCTGCTGGCTTAGGGAGCAGCAGCATTATCAACAGCAATCAAATAAGGAGCACTAACTTGGAGAACGTGAATTCAATGGTAGAAACTGACGGCAAGCTTTCAATAGAACGCAGCGGTGGGCAGCAGAATTCTTACAGCCAACTGAGCAATGATGGCAGTAACGTGCAATTGCAACCGGCCAAGAAAAAGGTGCGAGGTTGCTGTTGAAGGGATAAGGAAGATGCACAGCCGCTATATACTAGCCACCTAGCATCTCCTTAGGCTTTTGCTAGAGTGTACTTAGTGCTATCTTTATTCTCTTGTTTTCTTTTCTGTGAGCTCGTATGTTGACAATTGCTTGAACGTGGCGTGTCAATGTGATGTAGGGTAACAAGAAGAAAGTCATGATTTTGATGAGCGACACGGGGGGCGGCCACCGCGCATCCGCGAAAGCCATCGAAGATGCCCTCAATGAGCTTTACCCCAACCAGATTGAGGTATTCATATGTTTCAACATCAAAACATCATCGCTGCTTCCATTACTGTGCTCATTATTTTTGTCCTCTTTTGACTCCTATTATCATCACCCTCACCAAAATTGCTGCTGCTGCTGCTGCTGCCGTTGCTTGTTAGTGCGAAATTGTGGACATGTGGACAGACCACAGCGTGTGGCCGTACAACCAGGTAGTGCCTTTCTACCGGATGCTCCAAAACCACCCTTCCCTGTGGCGCTTCTTTTGGTACTACGGGATTTTTCCGGTGACTACCTGGCTGCAAGAAGTCATCACGCGGCGCACCTGTTTCAAGCCTTTCAAGGAAGCCATTGCCGCTTCGGATCCTGATTTGGTGGTTTCCGTGCACCCGCTGTGTCAGGTGTGCGCATGTGTGTGTATATGTGGCTACTTCGATAAGAATGATACGGTTGTTGGGGGGGTTGGTGGCGAGTATTAAGTAGCAGTGGGGTCTTGGCTGTTGGAACTAAAGAAGGGATGCCGAGAGAGAGAATGGACGAGGAGACAGAGGCAGAAAAAGAGGAGAAAGGGTGAGGCGAGCACATGAGGGCAAGAAGAGCGAATTTCTTGCGCTCGTGCAAGGAGGAGCTAGTTCTTTTACCTGGCTTTTGACTTCTTTCTGCTACTGCTACCAGGACATTCCGTTGCGCGCTCTCAAGTCCATGGGCGAAGGCGAAGGCCGGCGTAAAGTGCGCAACATTCCCTTTGCCACTGTGGTGACGGACTTGGGTGGAGCGCATCCTCTGTGGTTCAACAAGAAGGTAGACGTACTTTAATGGATTACTCGATCTTTACGTGTGTTTCTCTAGCGGTAGAAGTTTTCAAGAGGGAAGAGAAACTGTAAAGGAAGTCAACTCCCTCTGACTGGAGACATGTAGATTTTTCAAGCATCTCGCAACTATATGGAAAGTTTTATAATGACTTGCTTCCCCTTCTTTCTACGCACCATTACGCATGTGCGCTGCATTTGCATTTCATTCCGTGTAGGCGGACCTGTGCTTCGTTCCTTCCGACGCGTGCCGCAAAATCGCCCTGCGCCGGGGCCTGTCCCCGAGCCAACTCCGGCAGCACGGTTTGCCGCTGCGCCGGGGGTTTTGGCAGCCCGAGACCCGCCCGAAGGACAGGGTGCGAACAAGCCTGGGCTTAAGCCCGAACCAGCGCACCACGCTGGTGGTGGGGGGCGGCGACGGGATTGGCGGCATTACAGGGGTGGCCGACGCGTTGGGCCATGCGCTCGGGGCCTGCTCCAGCTGCGGCGAGGTGGGGGTGGGAGTGTTTAAGAGGCAGAAACGAAAACATGGGTGCCATGCATCTCAATACGTACTGTGCGAAGTCGAGAGAGCACGATGAGTCTTCGTCCGTGTACTACCTAGTGTTAAAGCCACTCTCTCTCTCTCCTTTACTTTCTTTGTGGGTACCCTCTGATCTTTCTCTTTGAACCTTCTATTCCTTTCTTTCATTGCAGGGCGGGACCTCCACTCCACAACAACTGGTGGTGGTGTGTGGCAACAACAAGAAAGTGAAAGCAGACCTGGAGGCAAAAGCAGCGTCGCATCATTGGGGCAAAGGGGTGGACGTTGTGGTGAAAGGCTTCATTGGCAACATGGAAGATTACATGTCCGCAGCCGACTGCATTGTTACCAAGGTATCAAAAACACGGGGTTGTGCTTTTGACGCTCGTAAACGTGTACTTAATTGATGTGATCGTGGTAGCTTTCAGGGCGTGCCTACTGAATGTGTGCTTTTGGCCAGTATAGTTCATGGTGTTTTCGGGTTTTTGCTCTATACGTCACACGCACACGCTCTTTCTCACTTTCCCTCCCTCTTCTTCGCACTGTTTTTGCGTGTGTACAGGCGGGCCCCGGTACCATTGCCGAAGCCATGTGCCGTTCGTTGCCGACGATGCTGTCGTGCTACTTGCCGGGGCAAGAAGCGGGCAACATTCCGTTCGTGGTGGACAACGGCTTTGGGGCTTACTCCAAGAAACCCGAGGAAATTGCGGCCACCGTTGCCAAGTGGATGAGCGACGATGAATTGGTAAGAGGGAACAAAAATGGGCAAATGAGCAACCGAAAAAATTTAGTGCCCTCTCCTTGCAGGCAGTGTCTTTGGGGTGCAGCTTTCGTGCCACAAGTGTTTCTGTGTCTGTGTTTTGTGTGTGCACACGCTTGCATGTAACGCTGTGTACGTTCCAAGTGTCGGCTTTACGTATCGTCCTTTTACATTTTTTTTTACTTTAAAATGCATGCACTCGTTTTCCAGCTCGCCAACATGAGTGCCGCTGCGGGTGCGGCTGGCCGGCCCTCTGCCACTTACGACATTGCTCGGGATTTGGGCAACCTCATGTACCGCCAAGAACCTGCATTGGGCTCCAACCCACAATACGCTGCGTCGCCTGCGGCATTTACGGGTTATGCGCCCCGGCTTGCGACGGGTGGCACGGAGCTGTAAAATGGTGCGACGCCTCTGTTGCTCTGCAGAGTGCCACTCTCTTCCTTTGAGACAACCTTTTTCGGGAATTCGCGGCATCAGCATCAGAGCAATAATTATTTTCAAGATTGCATTGCCCAGCGGCAACTGGAAGTGCAGTTTTTAAGCAGCAAGCGCATTGAGAAAGCAAGCCAAAGCAATCCTCATGAGCGACATGTTTGGACTCATATAAAAATAGTCATAACGCCACCACACACTGTATACGGCAGACTGCATGCAGGCTATACACTGTGAACTATAGAGAGGGGTGCGAGTGCCTGTGCGAATCCCGAAAAAAAATGGGATCTGGGAGCTATACGTAACTGTAACTATGTAACTGCGTCAGTAGTGTTATGAGTTATTTCTTCATGTATTCATGGGCATGGGCATTTGAGCGGCATGAGAACGCCCAGTCGAGTCTACCGGACTCGCCAACTAACCGGCAGCTAAATGCAGGGGGAGGTCAACTTTTATGAAAGCAGCAAATTTTGTTCTACCACAGATGCCTCAAGTGCTACTTCGTAGAGAACTCCCATGTCTGAAGTCATTACAATTGTTTATGCGAAGAGAAGGCGCACAACTATTTGGATGTGCATGTGTAATGTAGAAGTCGCCAACACCGGGGGTGTCCTGTGCCCTAAGGACAATACAAAGAAGTATCCGTATAACATATAGCAACAGAAAGTGTAACCATCAGAACAAGTTTGAATACGCTGAGTGTCCTTTCGCCTAAAGCAATTGTATTCACTTGCTCTCGAGATGTCCTTCAATCATCAGGCATTAGGGCGTTCAGGAATGGGGTGGGTGTTGTCTCCATGTCTTAAGTTCGGCGTGTCCTTGGCAATGGCGATCCGCAGATCCACACCGATGAACCGAGAACCGATTTACCGCATAACACTGACATGCAAATATTTGGCTTTGTGTGGTTGCTGGCTGATGGTATATCTGGCACAGGCCCCGAGGAGGGCCGCTTTCGATTTCTTATTTGTAAGCACGAGGCAGCGAGGCCGCTGGTGGGCATCTCAAATTGCCTTTAGGGCTAGTTCGAATTCGAACTAATACAGACCCAAATGACTAATATGACCCAGAAGCCAATGCTGCGGGTAGAAGTGTACACGCGTGCGTAGTGCGCAAGTCAAACGGATAAGCGTGCCATTTTGGACCGCTGCCATCACTTCCATGGGCACTCGGGCATGTGCGCCTGATTAGCTTCATAGTTCTAGTTTGAGCTGCTTTGCTTTTTATCTCTTCCTGTTAGCCTTCTAATTCCGTCCCCTCGAACTCGAACTCGAACTAATACAAACCCAAATGGCACAGAAGCCAATGCTGCGGGCAGAAGTGGGAATGCGCGTGCGTTGCGCAAACAAAGCAAATGCGCAGTGATTCAGGAGGGAGAGGGGCATTGGCCAAATTCCTCGAAAAATTTGCAAAAAGCGAGGTATCTGTGGGTGTTGCGCACTCCGCAGAACAATAAAGAGGAAGGCGCGCGAGCAAGGAAGCTCGTGACATGCGGAACACGAGGTCCACTCGGCAGAGGTCAAAGTGTGCCTTTCAGCGCGCAAGGCGCCTATTGTTCTGCCCCCGAGCCATAAAAGGCTTTGACGGGACAGGAACTCCTTCCTCGTTCGCGGAGTGGCAGTGAATAGAAAAGCCCCCCCTCAGAAATGCAAACAACAACATGCAAGCGGGCCGCTTGTGGCCTAGCGGCCCCTCCCTATCAAAGAGCTAAACCCATATAACTTCCATCAAACGCCACGGACGCTAGTCGTGGTCGTCCTCCAGCGTTTTTCGCTCGGGGCTAGTCTAGTCTAGTTAATACTCTCCCAAAAACAAAGAAAGGCAAGTACAAAGCAGTCACAGAGGCACATAGAGAATGCGCTAGCAAATTCGCTCCAGAAGGCCAATTAAGGCTCCAACTGGCGCCTTTCCTCCGAACAACGCCTGTCTCAAAATCGTAAACGAGAAATGCGTTAGCAGAAATTTTGGACCTCTGCCCCCCTCTATATGAATGGCCCGAGAGCAGGAATTATATGGCTAACAGGCAGAGATAAAAAGCAAAGCAGAGCAAACCAAATCTAAGAAGCATCCATATCCTCAGCCCTCCGTACTGAGTACCGAGAAGAAAGATGAAAGCGGAAAGTGCCCTCCTCTCTCCCCTGTACTTCGGATCAACTTCCTTGCTTCACCTTCAACAGTTCGCTCGCTCTCTGCACGAAATCTGCATCTATCACCTGCATGATGCATGATGATCGCCTGATCCAATTCTGCAGATATTATCATCATCTGGCCTGCTGAGAGGCTAGCTTGAATGCAAGTTGCTGGTCTGCTCGAGCGCGTGATATAGTCATGACCTCTGCCACAGACGATGAAGCACGAGCTTGGCTCGTCGCCCGCTCTTTGAACGTGCGAGATCTTCGCATGGCCGTCCCGCTGCCCAGAAAGCCTGGTGTGACAAGCACGGTGAGGATCTTTACCTAAGTCTTTGAAGACAATATAGCCCTTTCGTTATTTCAAAGGTTGTGTGGTTTGTAAGATATTTTTCAGTATTTGCTGTCGAATCTCACGGTCGTATGTGTGCAGACGGATTGAGGCTAGAGCATTATCCATCCTGCTTATTATTCCTTACGTGCGGTATTATCCCCTCGATTAGGCGATGTATGAGGCGTGTTTGGCTGGCGAGCTTGGCATTTGCAAGTGGCTAGCCGCCCACGGAGCTGCAGCTGACGTATCGGTGAAGAATAATAGGGGTAATTCACCAATGATGGCTGCGTGTAGAGAGGGCCACTTGCATGTGATGCAGTGGTTGGCTGAAAATGGCGCTCGCAATGATCTGAGCACTCGCAACAGCACTGGGCACGACAACATCGCTATTGCGGTTACGTATGGCCACCTCCATGTGGCACAATGGCTTGAAGAAACTGGAACAGTTGAGTCGTTTCGAGCTCAAAATGAAAGCGGCTTGTCCCTCCTAGGACTCGCTTGCATGGAAGGGCATCTCGAACTTGCCCAGTGGTTGCACGATATTGGCGCACAAGAGGACATTCGGACCCCAACATCCAAGGGCTTTACCCCTATGATGCTCGCTTGCCGTGGAGGCCACCTGCATGTCGCAAAGTGGCTATTGCAGGTGGGTGCTGGCGCTGACATCAGAACGAAGAATGCCTCTGGGCACACTCCTATGTACGCTTCATGTGAGCGTGGGAACCTTGAAGTTATGAAATGGCTCTACGAAGTCGGCGCAGCCGAAGACATTCACACGAGGACCGCCAATAAAGGGTTTACTCCTATGTTGCTCGCTTGTCAGTTGGGCTTCCTTCACATTGCGAAGTGGCTGAAAGACGTTGGTGCGAATTCTGATGCTCGTTTGCTCAGTAGCAACGGGCATTCGCCGATGTACGCAGCGCTCCAGCAAGGCCACTTACACGTCGCTGACTGGCTCTTCAAGCACGGTGCTGCAGCTCAGGATATTTTTACTAAAACGCAGAGCGGTTCATCACCGCTAGATTATGCGAAGCATTCGAAGAATCTGCCTGTCATACGATGGCTAATTCTTCACGGCGTTTCGAATTATCTCGACCACGTGGATCCATATCTTTTGCAGTCAGACTTTTCGAGCGATGCGTTGCGCCTTGAACTGTACCAAGAACTAAGATACTTCCTTGAGGAATGCTCAAATTACAATCTTCTTCTCTTTCAAATAAAAGTTGTGCTTTCCCAAAGTTTTTGCTCAAGTGTTGGAGATGATGAGCGTGCCCTGGTTGACCCTGCGATCGTTTCTATTGCAGATTTCGTTGGCATTCCGCGCCAACAAGGAGTTCGAATCCTTAAAGAAGCGTCTTGGTATTTGTCTCGATTGTTGAATATTCCGTCGACTGTGCACGACCATCCAGCATGGAGGACTGTGAATGCGAAAAGCCGCGCACCGAAACCAACGCCTCGTTTGAACGCACCACTCAAAACCAGGCAGCAGATGACCTCGAGAGCAATATCCGCTGAGGATTTAGATGCAAAAATCGCGCAGTCCAAGACTAAAAGCAAGAGCAGTGCACCTGTGCGCAACAATCATCTTTACCTCTTTGAGGGTGAAGATAGCATGGCTTCTACCTCCTCGAATACGCTTTCAACATCAAGCCCGGTCGGTAGCACGTGGACCGAGTCAGCGAGAGACGAACAGCCTCGACCGAAAGAGGTCCCAATAGGATTGTTCGATACTGGTGATGCAGAAGTGAACACCGAAAAGACTATGATTACCGATGCAAATGAATTTGCCGCATCAACAAACCCTACTAGACCTCATGAAGAAGCGGAAGTTAGCATCAAGGCCCAGGAAAGTTCATTGGAACGAGTGAAAGTGGATGAAGCAAAAGAAAAAAGCACTGATGTCTGCCAGAGCGCTTCTTTACAAGAGTCAAATATTGATGATAGCCCAGCAAATGACTCAAGCAGTACTAAGCCCAGTGCAGCTCATCATCAAAGTACCAGTAACCTCTTCGGCGGCACAGGCGGCCTCTTTGGGGGAGAAAATGCTTCAGATCAAGTGAAAGTGGATGAAACGAAAGAAAAAAGCATTGATGTCCGTCAAAGTGCTTCGCCACAAGAACCAAGTATTGGTGATACTTCTGCAGAAGTTGTCTCGAGCACTACTAAGCCCAGTGCAGCTCATCATCAAAGTACCAGTAACCTCTTCGGCGACACAGGCGGCCTCTTTGGAGAAGAAAATGCTTCAAATCAAGTGAAAGTCGATGAAACGAAAGAAAAAAGCATTCGTGCAGGCCATAACAGCTCTTCGTCACAAGAACCAAGCATTAATGATGATTCCGCAAATGACTCAAGCGGTAGTGCCCCCGCAGCAGTTCATCAGGGTACCAGTAACCTCTTTGGCGACACAGGCGGCCTCTTTGGAGAAGAAGATTCTTCAGAGCAAGTGAAAGTGGATGAAACAAATGAAGAAAGTATTGACGATAGCCCTGAAATTGCTTCGAACAATAAGTCCAATGCAGCTCAAAGTAGCGGTGGTCTGTTCGGTGACACGGGCCTCTTCGGTGATGACGCCTCTATTCCAAGCGCAAATGAAAAGCCAATATCAACGAAGCGGGAAAACTTTTCGTCTTTGTTTGGTGACGATGGAGGACTTTTTGGCGACGAGAGTATTACTGCGCCCTCGAAGCTTGATGAGAAGTTACCACCCCCTCTACCATCACCACCTATGAATTTAGCAGACGATCATGCTGCGACCGTAACTTCACCGAAGGAGCTTCCGCCGGAAGTGGCAAGCGAAGAAGACATGTCCTCATCTCTCAACGGCGAGAAAATTGACGTAGCCATGGTTGCTGAAAGTTCGGTTCCTGTGCCTAACACACCTTCTGTACACGCAGCGGAAGAAAGCTCTATTGCCTCTAGTGGCCATGCAACGTCTTCCGATGCCGTATTTGAGGATTCAAATGAAGCGGACACAAAGACGACTGTGAATGTCAGCAATCCTCCTGGGCCAGGGCCAAGAAGTGGGAAAGGATTATTCGGTGATGACGATGACGATGACGATCTGGTTGCCTCGAATGGTGCTACCACTGAAGAAACCGATGATGTGACAGGGATAAGAATCGCTCAGGAGAATGGTGTTTTATTTCAAGAAGAAAAGGCAGAGATGGCAAGTTACACAGCGCGTTTTCATGCAGAGGCTGAGGTAGCGTCGCAAGTTCAAACTGAAGCTGTGGGCGAAGAAGTACCCGAGTCTGCACCTACTGTCTCTGAGGCTACAGTTGAGGATGAAGCGGGGAAAGAGGAAGAACTTGTACGTGAATTCCATAATTCTGCGACATCTTCGATATTTACATTTGCGGACGAGACGAGTGATGACGAAAGTACAGACATAGATGCGGACAATTCTTTTGAAGATCAAGTCGATGACCCTAATGGTGCGTCATTTATTCGACAAAAAGATGAAGTGGTAAACGAAACGGTTTCGGCAGAGATACACGAAAAAATTGGAAAGACTCCAGAGCAGTCTTTGACCTATCCAGTCAGAAAAGAGGTTGAGCGTGGTGCAGATGATGAAGAAGAAGTCGACGACGACGCTTCAGGTAGAGATATGACAGCTGTAGACCAAGTAGACAACAATTCCAAAGAATCATTTGTCAGTGAATCTATTAGTGAGCAACCTTCTCGAGTCAGTGAAGAGGTGCCTAAGTCAATACTTGCAGCAGATACGACGGCTGATGTCCGCGTGGATATTGAAAAGGCTGACGAGAAGTCTGCTGCCAATGCAGGCATCAAAGAGGACGAAATCAATGCAAATATTAAAGGTACCACAAGCATTCCGGTAGATGCTGCTGTTGCAGGTAGTACTACCAACGATCCATTCAGTGGGTGTCTTGATAAATCATCTGCACAACACGACGAGAAAGTGTTCAAATCAAGTCCTTCGGCAGAGACGTGCGCGAGTCTCGAAAAGGACGGAGAAGAATCTCTGCCTAGTATAGTGAGCAAAGAGACGGCTCAAAATGCAGACACGGACGAAGGGGCGAAAGTTCGGGCAGCTATGGAAGAAGTTATGGCAAAAGCAGCCGCAGAACACGCTGCCAAGGAAAAGTCATTGGCTCACGCAAAGACAGCCGCTAAGGTGTCTGCTAAACCAAAATTGGCATGGGGAGGCGTGTTCGATGATGACTTCAGCGATGACGAGCCATAGATATAAAAAGGGCGTCCGTGCGTATGTATGCCTATCATTGACCCATAGCCCTTTAAAAAGTTCTAAACGGCCAGTGCAGTATTTTTACGTGCAGTGGCGATATTGGTATCCCAAGAAGGTGAGCTAGTTCTGGTTGGGGTTTCTGGTGAGCGCGGATGCGGGATAGCGCCTTAAAGCGTCCGAGGGGCTTAATCGTACAATTCCCCTCTATACTCTACACTAGCCTAAACGCAGAATTTTGACCACCTGGCTTGGCCCGAAAGAAATTCTCCCTCCCATGTACTACCTCTGCGATTTGTTGCTTAACAGTTTCCACTCCAGAGGGGGTTGGCTGAATAACATGCTTCCTGCCTTGTCTAAACTACCCCCTTTACGATACTGGCTTGCGCGCAACGCACGCGCGTAATCTTCCGCTGGTAGAATATTGGCTTCTGTGTCATTTGGATTTGTATGAGTTCGAGACAACGTCAAACTTAGGTGGGCTGATCTAAGGGCCCTGGCTACAATAACAAAAACAGAAGTATCAACAAAAGACAAAAGTGGAGAGCTGGGTTCCACTGCGGTTCTAACGCGGAATAAAATGCGGTTCTAAACGAGTGTTCATGTTTTGAAACAGGGATTATATAATCGAATCCAATACAATACAATGAAATCCACCGTTGCACAGTAGCAGAGAAATTGGTTTATAGCACATACGAAGAAGTTTGAAATTCTTGAACCCGGACTAGGGTTCTTGTACCGCCGATTTCTATATCCGCCTCGTGCGGCCACGCGTGACGCAATTCTACCCGCGGTGTGCGGTGCAACGCCTCCTCATTCTGTGCAATACCACCTTCGAGAAATAGAGGACGACCTGTCTTTTGAGAAATGGGCCAGGGAGTGCTTATAACAATTATTTGTATGAAGGGTGAAGAAGAGAGGAGAAAGGGGAGACCACTCCTCATCATTCATAGACCTGCGCCTCAAGCTTCCTTCGATTTCTTTCCGAAGGAAGCTTGAGACGTAGGTTTACGAATGATGCGGAGTCAGGGGAGACACGATAACATAAAGGAGGGACTAGAGCCCTCCACGGATTTTAATTTACCAGAGGAAAACCATTTCTTTAAGGGAGTGTCTTGAGCCCAAGAACCCAAGAACCCAAGAACAGAGACATTTTGAGACAGGCCCCGAAGGGCCGGAATTAGAAGACTAACAGGTAGAGAAGAAAAGCAAAGCAGCGTAAACTAGACCTAAGAAGCTAATCAGGCGCACAGTTCCTAAGGAAAATGCTTTTCCTAAGGAAAACCAAAATCCGTGAAAGGCTCTACTTACTCTTGAGACCGTTCGGAACTTTCCGGGAAACCTACTTCAGGGTCTTCGAAAACTCTCGCTTTCACGTCTCGCCCGCCAGAACGCCAGAACCACGAATATTGTTTTTTCCTACAGATGAACAACAACCAAAGCAACACAATACAGACGACAGTACACACGAAGCACACAAACTTAGAAGAGATGGCAATGAGTGGACGTAAAGAAAAGTGGGGCGATGAGGAAGATGACGAGATGCCAGAGCCCGTGGAGACCCAAGTTGATGCCAAAGGGTTCAAGATTCGCACGGAATACATAGTGAACGACCGCAAGCAAAAGGTCAAAATCACCTCTAAAATCCGCGCGATTGGAGAGGTACAGAGGACGACGGTAGAAGTTTCCCCAAGGTTGGTGCGGCTACGAAAATTTGGGAACGCTCAGGGCGTAAAGGACGAGTCTAACGTGACTTTTCAGGACATGAACGAGGTCCTTATGCTTAGCCCGATGGACTCGAAGGCTGAAGACAATGGCCAGTCGTTTGAAAGTGTAAACAAAGCGTTCGGAAGCTTCCAAAAGAAGCAGCAATGGCGTGCGCTGCAGCGCAAGTACGACCTGGGCGAAGAGGCAGGCGAGGCCGAGAAACAGCCCAGGGCCGCCGCCGGCGTTGGTGGTCGCTTCAGTGGGCCCACGGGCGGCTTGGCGGCGATGGACACGGCGGGCGGCGGCGCAGGGGGCAAGTACGTGCCACCGCCAATGCGCGGCGCAGGAGGCGCTGCCATGGGTTCTTCGCTCTCCACAATGACCGTACAAGACGACCGAGATCAGAAGACCCTGCGAGTCAGCAACGTGAGTGAAGCCACCAAGGAAGCCGATTTGCAGCAGCTCTTTGAACCTTTCGGGAGCATTTTCCGCGTACACCTCGCCAAGGACATGAAAACCATGCAGCCCCGCGGCTATGCTTTTGTCTCGTTTAATCGCCGCGAAGACGGGCAACGAGCGATGGACGCACTTCAGGGCTACGGGTAAGTGGACACTTGAGAGCTGCAGTACCCGTTATGTAACCCTTCCAGAAAAAGAGCGTTATTTGCGGGCTGCGAGAGATACAAGGAGAAAATGTCCATCGAGGCTTCTTTTGCTACTGTTATGTGCGATTGAGTGCTCTTAGGTAGCTTGAAAATGTGACCCTTGAAGTTCATTCTTCTTCTCAGCCGTCCTTTCAGCAGATTTCTTTTCAATTTCTTCTTGTGTTCGTGTTCGTGTTGGTGATTCTGCACACCACGCCCCTCCTTCCAACCTTTCTCGTCAACTTTTCTATACTTACGCACGCAATCGAAACAGTTACGACCATATGATTCTGAAGCTCGAGTGGGCGAAGCCCTCAGCGTCGAAAGGCGCCGGCACTGAGCCGACGCAATTCCGGTCGGGTTACGGCCAGGCCCTGGCCCAGGACACCAAAGAAAAGGTGAGCTACGCGTCGAACCTGACGTCAGTTGCTAGCGGGTCAGGCGGCGCGAGATTCGTCAACACGCGATTCTAAGAAAGTCGGCGGGGTTTGAGGATATATCTGACCGAAGCACGTAGAATGTTGCGGTGCTGAAGCTGAAGAGCCGGCTCAGGATGTTAGCTCGGTAATGCAGGCATCAAAGAGGACGAAATCAATGCAAATATTAAAGGTACCACAAGCATTCCGGTAGATGCTGCTGTTGCAGGTAGTACTGCCAACGATCCATTCAGTGGGTGTCTTGATAAATCATCTGCACGACACGACGAGAAAGTGTTCAAATCAAGTCCTTCGGCAGAGACGTGCGCGAGTCTCGAAAAGGACGGAGAAGAATCTCTGCCTAGTATAAGTGAGCAAAGAGACGGCTCAAAATGCAGACACGGACGAAGGGGCGAAAGTTCGGGCAGCTATGGAAGAAGTTATGGCAAAAGCAGCCGCAGAACACGCTGCCAAGGAAAAGTCATTGGCTCACGCAAAGACAGCCGCTAAGGTGTCTGCTAAACCAAAATTGGCATGGGGAGGCGTGTTCGATGATGACTTCAGCGATGACGAGCCATAGATATAAAAAGGGCGTCCGTGCGTATGTATGCCTATCATTGACCCATAGCCCTTTAAAAAGTTCTAAACGGCCAGTGCAGTATTTTTACGTGCAGTGGCGATATTGGTATCCCAAGAAGGTGAGCTAGTTCTGGTTGGGGTTTCTGGTGAGCGCGGATGCGGGATAGCGCCTTAAAGCGTCCGAGGGGCTTAATCGTACAATTCCCCTCTATACTCTACACTAGCCTAAACGCAGAATTTTGACCACCTGGCTTGGCCCGAAAGAAATTCTCCCTCCCATGTACTACCTCTGCGATTTGTTGCTTAACAGTTTCCACTCCAGAGGGGGTTGGCTGAATAACATGCTTCCTGCCTTGTCTAAACTACCCCCTTTACGATACTGGCTTGCGCGCAACGCACGCGCGTAATCTTCCGCTGGTAGAATATTGGCTTCTGTGTCATTTGGATTTGTATGAGTTCGAGACAACGTCAAACTTAGGTGGGCTGATCTAAGGGCCCTGGCTACAATAACAAAAACAGAAGTATCAACAAAAGACAAAAGTGGAGAGCTGGGTTCCACTGCGGTTCTAACGCGGAATAAAATGCGGTTCTAAACGAGTGTTCATGTTTTGAAACAGGGATTATATAATCGAATCCAATACAATACAATGAAATCCACCGTTGCACAGTAGCAGAGAAATTGGTTTATAGCACATACGAAGAAGTTTGAAATTCTTGAACCCGGACTAGGGTTCTTGTACCGCCGATTTCTATATCCGCCTCGTGCGGCCACGCGTGACGCAATTCTACCCGCGGTGTGCGGTGCAACGCCTCCTCATTCTGTGCAATACCACCTTCGAGAAATAGAGGACGACCTGTCTTTTGAGAAATGGGCCAGGGAGTGCTTATAACAATTATTTGTATGAAGGGTGAAGAAGAGAGGAGAAAGGGGAGACCACTCCTCATCATTCATAGACCTGCGCCTCAAGCTTCCTTCGATTTCTTTCCGAAGGAAGCTTGAGACGTAGGTTTACGAATGATGCGGAGTCAGGGGAGACACGATAACATAAAGGAGGGACTAGAGCCCTCCACGGATTTTAATTTACCAGAGGAAAACCATTTCTTTAAGGGAGTGTCTTGAGCCCAAGAACCCAAGAACCCAAGAACAGAGACATTTTGAGACAGGCCCCGAAGGGCCGGAATTAGAAGACTAACAGGTAGAGAAGAAAAGCAAAGCAGCGTAAACTAGACCTAAGAAGCTAATCAGGCGCACAGTTCCTAAGGAAAATGCTTTTCCTAAGGAAAACCAAAATCCGTGAAAGGCTCTACTTACTCTTGAGACCGTTCGGAACTTTCCGGGAAACCTACTTCAGGGTCTTCGAAAACTCTCGCTTTCACGTCTCGCCCGCCAGAACGCCAGAACCACGAATATTGTTTTTTCCTACAGATGAACAACAACCAAAGCAACACAATACAGACGACAGTACACACGAAGCACACAAACTTAGAAGAGATGGCAATGAGTGGACGTAAAGAAAAGTGGGGCGATGAGGAAGATGACGAGATGCCAGAGCCCGTGGAGACCCAAGTTGATGCCAAAGGGTTCAAGATTCGCACGGAATACATAGTGAACGACCGCAAGCAAAAGGTCAAAATCACCTCTAAAATCCGCGCGATTGGAGAGGTACAGAGGACGACGGTAGAAGTTTCCCCAAGGTTGGTGCGGCTACGAAAATTTGGGAACGCTCAGGGCGTAAAGGACGAGTCTAACGTGACTTTTCAGGACATGAACGAGGTCCTTATGCTTAGCCCGATGGACTCGAAGGCTGAAGACAATGGCCAGTCGTTTGAAAGTGTAAACAAAGCGTTCGGAAGCTTCCAAAAGAAGCAGCAATGGCGTGCGCTGCAGCGCAAGTACGACCTGGGCGAAGAGGCAGGCGAGGCCGAGAAACAGCCCAGGGCCGCCGCCGGCGTTGGTGGTCGCTTCAGTGGGCCCACGGGCGGCTTGGCGGCGATGGACACGGCGGGCGGCGGCGCAGGGGGCAAGTACGTGCCACCGCCAATGCGCGGCGCAGGAGGCGCTGCCATGGGTTCTTCGCTCTCCACAATGACCGTACAAGACGACCGAGATCAGAAGACCCTGCGAGTCAGCAACGTGAGTGAAGCCACCAAGGAAGCCGATTTGCAGCAGCTCTTTGAACCTTTCGGGAGCATTTTCCGCGTACACCTCGCCAAGGACATGAAAACCATGCAGCCCCGCGGCTATGCTTTTGTCTCGTTTAATCGCCGCGAAGACGGGCAACGAGCGATGGACGCACTTCAGGGCTACGGGTAAGTGGACACTTGAGAGCTGCAGTACCCGTTATGTAACCCTTCCAGAAAAAGAGCGTTATTTGCGGGCTGCGAGAGATACAAGGAGAAAATGTCCATCGAGGCTTCTTTTGCTACTGTTATGTGCGATTGAGTGCTCTTAGGTAGCTTGAAAATGTGACCCTTGAAGTTCATTCTTCTTCTCAGCCGTCCTTTCAGCAGATTTCTTTTCAATTTCTTCTTGTGTTCGTGTTCGTGTTGGTGATTCTGCACACCACGCCCCTCCTTCCAACCTTTCTCGTCAACTTTTCTATACTTACGCACGCAATCGAAACAGTTACGACCATATGATTCTGAAGCTCGAGTGGGCTAAGCTTTGTCTAATAAATCAATTGCGCCTCATGTGTTGTGATAAGGTAAGATCGGAAGTCTATGCGTATGAAACATGCTACCACGGTGGCGGCCCTGAGCCTCCTCAATGCAAGCCCTTGGTGGAA
>Ga0307979_1000661_pt1 | contig 23959 bp, 18 predicted proteins | sample OrgLakmetage1058_FD_201833 | JGI IMG/M metagenome (GOLD analysis project Ga0307979, IMG submission 201833) | Saline water microbial communities from Organic Lake, Antarctica - #1058 | ecosystem: Environmental > Aquatic > Non-marine Saline and Alkaline > Saline | place: Antarctica: Organic Lake...
CAAAATAAATCAATCCTCCATTGTGCCTGCCTTTGATCAAACGAGAGTCCCACGGATAATTCAAGTACCAAGCGGTGCTGCAAATTCATAACGGAAGGGTTCATCATCTGTCGGTGGCCCGAAGTTGCTAGGAATCCGTTCCCTCCCCTGATGCCCACCGTGCATGACTGTGTCTCACAGACGGACCGTGGGATATTGTCGCCACTTTTGAAGTCCTACAATGCAACAACCAACAACCAACCACGGCAACAACAAATTTTTGTGCTCCTGAATCCCGGCGAAAACGAAGATTTGCTTGAAGTGCTGAGTGATGTGAGTCCCTTAAGTAGAGAACACCTATCTGTAGCTTATTAGTTGGCTTCGAATAGTAATAAGATCGGCCCAATTCAATGGCGCGTGTCGCCTACACGCTAGCACTCTTTTCAATTTGCAACCCCGTAGCCACTTTGGTTCCGAGTCGAAACTTTTGTGGGCCTTACCACCGTCGAGCTCTTCGACACCTACCATTGAGCCGTGCGGAGCCTTTTGATTCAACCAATAACGGCATTGATGCGGTAAGGAGCAAGCTATTTGACGCAAACCCTCTTGATTTACATAGCGAGACTGGCATTTGGTCTACTCCCTATGAGGTTACTCATATGCACGAATGGCGATCTCTGACAGGTTCAGCCTGAAATTGAAGGCCTGCGGGCGGCCCTGGCTAAGTTGCGCCTCGAGCCAGCAGCACTTGAGAAGCCTTCTCATCAATTCGACGAATATGCAGAGTTTTTAGAATCCAAGTCTTCGCTAGAATTATTTTCCAAATTTCGAGTCTCAATCAATTCTATTGTTGGTTCTATAAGCAGCGATGAAATGGACAGTCGCAAAAAAGTCCAGATGGTACTTGAAACCTGGCCACAGTTCACAAAAACAAGTGATTCAGCTCGGGTCTCAATTTCTCCTGTGTTTGAAACTACTTTGTTTAAATTCTTCGTGGTTCAAACGAGTCGCTTATTCGATGAGGCTTACGTGGACAAGGAAGTAGGCCTCGAAAAAGTTCGCGACTCAAATGGTCTCATTGACGTGAACAAATTGAAAGGAGCGCTTGCAGAAATTACGCAGAAAATTGACAACGCTGGATCAAAAGCTTTAGCCGACAGACAGGCGTCGAGCAATAAACGTGGAGGCTTGCTTGCAGACTCGTTCTATAGCCTTTTGGACTTGCTTTTGACGTCCGACTTGAATACTGCCAATAGGGACAAAAATGCTGCGATAGTCACTGGTTTACGGGTCGCATTTCAAGAAGCAGAGGATGACAATGAGGGGCTGTTAGCAAAACGAGACAGTGGCGCAGATTTCATATTTTTACCTTGGAGCAAAGGTCCCATTGACTTGCGTGCACTTTCTGACAAGGAACGCGAGTACGTTTGGTTGTGGAACAAAATGCTGTTGGTGCTGTTGACGAAATTACTCGAAGAGCCGGAAGTGTTCCTCGGATACATTGCGACTTTTATCTTGGCATTTTTAGAAGACGATGAAGGAGATGGAACGATTATCCCACTTTCGGAGTTATGCAACCGGAAAGGAATTGAAATGAATGGAGCGACCGATGAAGAGCTCTCGATTCGCCTCCTTGAGTCACTGAGTTCGAATGTCCGCGACCTCTCATTGACTGCATTCATTGGCGGCGCTCTCGGCATTGCGACTCAAGTATGGCTCGTCTTCACTCTTTCTAGCTGGTTGTTTTCATTGTTCAATGGAGATGGGGGTGCCAGTGGCGACGTAGCCATGACTGCAGCTGACTTGGCCTCGTTCTCTGGAAACACGCCGACGGAAGCACCTGGCCTGTTTTCAGGCGGGCTGGAGCTTTTAAAGAAATTAATTGGCGGTGGAAGTGGTGGTCAAAACGTCGGTTTCTAGCTTTTACTCAAAGTTAACAAACTGTACTCCCATACGTCGTAGATGCGAAGCGTATATGGATTTGTGTTCTTGGCGCTTTCTGGACATCGGTTGATAGTGAAAGTTGCTTTCACTTTCACCCAGTAGGATATCTTTAAGGGCGAAGCCATACTGAGGTAGACCCGAGTCGGTTTCCTGTCTCTTACTCTTACGTAGGTGAATAGCTCAGTGCTCAATAGGTCAATAGGAAAAGTAGAAAAAGAAAAATAGATCGAGATAAAGAAGTAAAATCATAACCTTTGCCATGGAAGATGAAAGGCACCTGCAGCAGAGTTTTTGTGTGAGTTCACTGGTGTCTGACGTCATACGCAGATAGTACACAGTAGCTCGTTGGCTCCTTAGAAGTGACCGAGGTGCAGCTAATGGCGTAAGTCTGGAGAAATAATTCTGTTCTATTCGTAAATCACAGATGGAAGTTTGATACATAAGTTACAGCACTACTGGATTCTGGATTCACTTGCTACTTGATTTGCCTGCCGTTGGGCATTTAATGGCCCAAAAGTCGAGGCGAATGTACTGAAGTTACAGCAGCACGATCCTCATGGATTGTTAGTCCTGTTATTGGAGCTCAAGGGCCCCTGTAACCGCTCGAGGAGTGCTTCCACTTCTATGAGCGCTGCGCGCTTGCGCCGAAGTTCTAACGTCAGCGCTTGCCGCGTTGCGCTTTCAGTTTCATCGTTGTCCCGAGCATCATGGTTCGCGGTGCTTTGCTCATCGTTGCCACTCTTACGGCCGCTGCTCACCTCGCTATTCTCGTCATCCGACAAGGCAAGCGTCAGTTGCACAGAGAGCCCTTGTATGGCGAGCCGGATCTCGTCCCGGCGCCGCTCTAAGGTGCTCTGCGTCGATTGGAAGGAAACTGCACCGCCACCACTGCCACTCCCACCGGCGAATGTGCCAGTGCTACCATTACTAATATGGTGGGCGTCCGGCCAGCGATGGCGCACAGGATGAGGTGGAGACAAGCTCCCTGGGTCGCCTTGAGCTTGACTGCCAAACTCGACTGGTCCACCGTGGAAAGGCAAGTCCAACGAGCTGGAACTTCCGCTATGGTGCTCGTTGCCCTCGTCATTGTCAGGGACATCGCCTTCACTGCTATCATTATCACCCCTATCATCGCTGCGTTCTCTATGCGACCTGTCTCTTTCGTTGGCAGTACTATGCCTCAACGTGGTTGCTTTTTCGACGAACTCACTACTACCACCACCAGCACCATTATTACTACGACGGCCGCCATCGCCGTCACCGCTGTTGCCATCACCGTTTTCAATGGCGACCTGGTCGCGCAGCATGTCATGGGTCAAGCTCCCTGAGACTCTCAGCATCACTCTAGCAGCTGCGGCTGCCGCCCGCTTCTCAGGTGAGAGGGACTGGGACCTGTTAGTACTAGGCGGCTGTTCACGGTGTATCCGTGGCGAATGCGCGGGTGAAGAGGAAGAGGCGTTGGCTACCTCAGGGAGGTGCATCATGCTCGCATCAACCGTGGAGGCTAGGTCTGCGAGAGAAAGAGGAGCGCTACCATGATGCGCTTCTTCTGCCGGAGGGGCTACCAGACCAGAGGGCACTGCAGCGGCGTGATGATGGTGTTGTACTGCACTGAAGTTTTCTCGGTCGTGTGAGGAAGGAGCCTTTGTTGGTGCTTGTTTTGAAGCTTCAGCTTCTCGCAAACGAGCTTCCAATTCTGAGAGCGCGCGCCTTTCAACATAAACAGAAAACAACATGCGGATAATCAGCACCCAGAGCAAGAGATCAACATGGAAAGTAAGCGAATTCATGAGATTATAACCCTAAATAAATACCTACCCAAAGAATCCTGGCCACACGGTCTATGAAAAATATAGAAAGGTCTGCACGCACACAACACCTGTTTCCATACTATACAAACTAACCTGGTGTCGGAGAGCTCTCGGTCTTTCTCTAGCAGCGCGGCTTGGTGCTGAGTGCGTTCAGCAGCTGCGGCAGCTAGTCGGGCGGAGACCTCGTCCTGAGACGCCGCCTTGATCAATGTCCACACAAATGCACCCAAGCATATGTGAAGAAAGTCGAAAGCAAACGGGAGACATTAAGCTTATTACGGACAGCCTTAAGAGGAAAAAGGGTGCTCGCTTTTAGGTCCTCGCTTCTACAAAGTCTTAGGTTTCCAGAAGACTCTATTATTATTTTTTTCATTACCGTGGCTGCGGCCAGTGTGTGGGCGAAGTGGTGCCGTTCTTCTCCGGCGCGCGCTTCCACCTGCGCCATGGTCTCGCGCACCGCCGCCTCCCTCGCTGCCAACGCCGCCGCGCGCTCAGCCACCTGTCGCTCCAACTGCTGCACTTCTGCGCGGCGCTCTTGGTCGGCCCTCAGGGTTTGCGACGCCAGGTCCCGCTGCGTGGCCGCCAGCGTATCGGCGTCAGCACGCACGGAAGCTGCGGCTTGTGCTACCGCGGCGCGGTCCGCCTCTAAGGCCGATGTGGCGGCCGCCAGAGCTCTCTGACGCGCTGCTTCTTCGGCGGCGGCAGCAGCGGCCAGAGCCCGCACCTCTGCTAGCTGGTCCCGCAGGCGAGCTGCAGCAGCTTCAGCGGTGGCACGCTCTTGGCTCACGCGAGTCAACTCGTCGGCCGCTTGCCGCCTAAAGGACGGAAAGTGGAGAAAGAAGAAGAATGAGGCTAAAACAGGCAGGATGGTACAAAAATCACCACGAAGTTTTGAAGTTGGCGAAACTAAAGCAAAAAAAGAGAAATACACACTTACACGGAGGAGGGACAAAAGAGTAAGAATTACGATCTCTTCTAAAACATTGAAAATCATCCGGAAAAAGGAACCTGGTTTCAGATAAAGCGCTGGTTTCGTGGTCTTTGGTCTTGGCCCATTCCATCTCGGTGCGCCTCAGAGCTTCGGCAGCGGCTTTCAACCTCTCTCGCTCGTCCTTTTGCGCCGCCCACGCGCTCGCTACCGATCGCTTTTCGGCTTTGAGTTTTGCTTGCTGCTCTTCCAAGCGCTCCTTGAGCGAGGCCGCTTTTACGCCCAACTTTTCTTCATCGTCGGCCATTTTCTATCACGCGCGCACGCATCCATTAGTACAGCGTCCAACCACATAAATCAAGGAGCCACTAATTTCGTACAGACAAATACTTCTTGTTTCCCGAGTAAATGTGCGAATAATCATTGAGGCTTCACATGCGATCAAGTTTTGCAGTGTTCTAAACTAAGTAAGCAAACAACAGCACATATAGACATAGCAGCAACGAGAGTCGATAAAAACCAATACCTGACTCGTTTGCAGGGCAAGGGCCTTTGACTCGGCTAATTCAGCTTCTAACTTAACGAGCTTCCTTTCTCGAGCGCCTGCCTCGCGCTGCGCTTTCTCCAGAGATTTCTGATGAGCCGCCTACGCAAGGACAAGTGAAAGTAAAAAGGCCAGGGAGATTAGTGTGGCCGGGGAGAAAAAGGAGATTGACGGAACCCACATGTAATGTTCAAACGAATCTCATAACATCTATACACTCAAATTTGGCACCACCAACAGACGTACCTCTGCAACGAGGTCGTCTTCTCGCTGTTTCTGAGTCGCCGAAGCTACTTGGCTCAGCTCCTCCCGAGCTTTCTCTAGGGCCTGTTGCTGAGCCGTCAGTGTCGAGCGTGCTTCACTGAGAGCGGCCTCTTCGGCCACTAACGCTTCGCGCCGTTGAAGCACTTTGGTGCGCTCTTCGGCCAGCTTGGCTCGGCTGTTCGTAGCTTGTTCTTCCACGGACGCCGTTGCTGCCGCCAGCTCTGAAGCGCGCTGCGTTAACTCGTGGCGCTGTTCGGCGATGGCTGCTTCCCGGGTGGCCACTGCGCTTTCAATTGTGGCTTCCACCGCCGCTCGCTCCGCTTCTAGACCAGCCCGGGCATCTTCCAGCTCTTGACGTGTTCTGGCAGCGGCCTCAGCCGAGGTGACCTTCTCGGCCTCCACTGCAGCAAGTGCTTTCGCATGTGCTGCTGCACGCTCTTCTTCTTCTTGCTTGACCGCTAACAGCCGCTCCGCCTCGGCAGCTTCCGCTGCTGCCAGCGCGCGTTTAGCCTCACCTAGATTCACTGCTTCTTGCGCCTGTGCCGCTGCTGATTCCTCCAGCTTCTTTGCTTGAGCAGCTACGGATTCGGCCCGTGTCTCCAATGATGCTTCTAGTGCAGCCACTCTCTTGGCTTCTGCCTCAGCTTCTTCTCGAAGGCTAGTGGCACGGGCCTGGGCGTCGGCGGCAGCAGCAGCCGCGGCAGCCGTGGCTTCGTCTTTCGCCAGTTGCTTCGCGCGCTGACTGGCAATCCATTCAGCTTGTTGTGCCTGCTCAGCTGCAGTGGCAGCTTCCAGTGCTTCCAAGGCGCGCTCTCGGGCCACGGTCTCTGCTTCGCGGTCCTCCAGTAAAGCTGCCTGCCTTGAGGACGCGCGCGCTGACGCAGCGGCCGCCAGCTGACTCGCCTGCTCCGCTCGGCTCGCTTCGTCTAGCCTCGCTCGGGCGGCTCGCGCATCCGCTGCTGCCTGTGCTCGCTCCTCGTCCAATCGAAGTGACACTTGCGCAGCTTCTAGACGGGCAGCTTCCACTCGGGCTTCTGCCTCTTGTTCCCGCTCACGCAAAGCCGCTACCTCCGATCGAGCCTTCGCTTCCGCTGCCGCAGCTGCGGCTTGAGCACTCGCAGCCAAGCGCTGCTTTTCACTCGTTGCGGCTTCAGCCTCCTGCACGCGAGTTAGCCGTTGGCTTTCCGCAGCAGCTAAGGCGTCTTCTCGGTCCCGTAAGGCCGCCGCGTCTGCTTGAAGTTTGGCGTCCAATGAGAGTGCTTCGGCAGCCGCTGCTTCAATTTCCAGCCATCGGCGGTCGACTGCAGCGCGGGCAGTGGCAGCAGCGGCGGCCGCCTCTTCAACACGAGCACTCCTCTCGTCAGCAGCGCGCTCCTTCTCGGCCAACAGCTGCCGCGCAGTCTCTAATTGGGCAGTCTCCTTTGCGTGAGCAGCAGTGAGTGAAGCAGCAGCCTTGCGGGCCTCTTCGGCTGCTTGTGCTTCTCCTGCAGTGATGCCTTGCGCTTTACCAGCCTCCGTCGCAGCCACTGCCGCTTGCACGGCCCTCGTCTGGCCAACCCATCGCTCAAAAGCCCGCGCCAGTCTGAAGACACGGTCGGTGGATCCACCGTGGCCTCTTCCCGCCACCCACGCCGCAATCGCTCGAGTGGCCCGTTGGCGCTGCGCCAGCTGCTCCCTAACAGTCGCCTGCGCGTGCGAGATGCGCCATGATACACCTCGCCACCGCCCCAGGGCCCGTGTGAGCTGCCGTCGCCTCAAACCCTTCCACGCATTCAGCGTCGCTCGGGTGAGCCCTACGATGCGGCCTTTGAGCATGGAAGCCCGCCACCGCGCCGCCTCTTCGCCGGCTGCCACCACTGCTTCTCGACCCAAGTGCAGCGTGCCTGGAATGAGGAAAAAGAATAGAGAAAATCACATAATGCTCCCGAATGCAGAGGAAGTTACAATCGACTTGATAAAGGCAATGCTATCCGTAATTTCTCAATGTCGCTCTTTTGTTGCACACAGCTTTGATGCACATAAGGAGAATCATGGTGAACAATGCCTCATTCATCTTTTTCCTTCTCTACATGCTCCGTAATTTAGGAATTGTTGTATACCTTGAAGCTGCGTGACGCTTTCCATGAGTGTGTCTTCGCGGGCCTGGTGCTCCTCCCGGGCCTGAGCCAAGGATGTCTCCAGCACGCGGGCAAAGTCTTCCTCCAGCCGCTGCTTCTCCGCTTCACTCGCTGCCTGTGCCGCTGCTATCTGTTGCTTCAGCCGCAGTGCTTGTTCCGTAGCTTTGCGTTTCTCAGCGGCAGCGGCCGTCTGGCTGGCACTGGCAGCTGCCTCTGTTGCACGCGCTTCTAGCTGCTTCATTTCTTCACTGTGTTTCTTGGCCTCTAATCGGCGCCGTGATTCCTCTCGCTCTTTCGCTTCTTTTTCTCTTGATTTGCTCTCTTTTATAGCAGCTTGCGTAGCCGTCTCCGAGGCTTCCAACTTCTGCTTCAAAGCCTCTACGTCACTTTTGGAAGCGCGCACCCGCTGCTCTAGAGCGCTACGAGCTTTGGTTTCCTTCGCTGCAACCGCTTCCAACTTCTTCTTTTCTGCCGAAGCTTCTGCTAAAGCTGCTGCATGTTTTTCCGAGGCCTTTTCAGACGCTTCTTCCAATTGTTTGATTCGCCTCTCTGCCGCTTCACGCCTCGATTTTTCTGCCTGCCGCGTTTCATCAGCAGCGCTAAGGCGAGCGTCAGCCTTTGTTTCGGCTGCCAAAGCAGCTGCCTTCGCACTCTCAACTGCTGCCTGGTATTGCGTTATCAAGCAATTATTCAAGTCGATGAAAAAGGAGTAGGCACACTGAATCAAAATACATGCGAACATGAAATATATCTTGAATCTATCATGCAATAACAGCTCAGTGTAACTAATATTGTAATGCACTGTCTTACCGTTGCTTCAGCGAGTGCCTTATTGAGTTTGCTTTCGGCTTCTGCTCTGGCCGCTAGCTCCCGCTTCGCCGCCGCCTCAGCTGCTTCCGTAACGCGCTGTTGAATCGAAGTCCTCTCCGCGGCGACTCGAGCCTCGGCCTCGGACGCAGCTTGCAAGTCACGATGGGCCTGTGCCTTCACTTCTAGCGCGCGCGCCATTTCGCTTTGCATCGCCTCCCGGGCTTCCATGAGCAGGGTCGCCCCACGCTCCATTTCTTTGCGCTCCTGTATTAGAGCAGCCGCATCAACGGCTTTGCGCTGTTCGATAGCACTGGCTTCGGCTAATGCCTCTTCTTTGGCTCGTGAAGCTTCCTGGAAGGCCTCATGAGCGCGCCTTTGGGTCTCTGCAGCCGCTTGTGCTTCCTCCCTTGTAGTCGCTGCAGCACTTTCGAGCATGGACTCTCGGGATTGCAAAGTTGCTGCCTGTAAGATACGCGTGTGTGATCGTAAGAGCAACATTGCGATGAAACTTAGGAGAAGTAGCAGGAGATCAACTATCAAGATACGCCAGTCATTCAGAAACAAAAGACTAGCTAGGCATAGTGTTGACGAGAAAGTTTCCCTCAATGTGCACGAACAGTACCTGTTGGTCTAAGTAGTACGCAGCTCTTTTGTGGTCTTCGTCTGCTTGTGCGCGCCATGCTGCTAGCTGCTCCTTCTCAGTGGCTACTTCTATTCGAAGCCGCGCAGCCTCACTCTCAGACGCCTCTTTCAGTTCTGTTTAATTGCACATCACAATTAGTGAAGTCATATCGTGCTAAGTTTGAAACTCTCAACATTAATACTGACATGCACTATGATATCGCACAGATGTATTTTTGACACAGGAAGCAGGCATTCCAATGCTTCTCTTTCTTCCTACACCCTTCAGCCTACAGAGTAACCACACCTCGCAAGCGTGAGTCTGAGCGTTTCCTTTCCGTTTCCACCGCTGCCAGGGCCGTGCGCAACTGCTTTCCCAAGTTTTCTTCCTTGGTCGCGCTGGCCGCTTCTATTCTCGCGCGCTCGTCTCTGGCTGTCTGGACCTCTCTCTGCAGCGCTGCAGTTGCCTTGGCTTCGGTCTCCAATTTTGCTGCTGCAGCATTTTCCATTTGTAACAACTCAGCAGCGGCACGTTCTTGTGCAGCAGCCAAAGAAGCTCTAGCCTCTGCCTCGCGGGCTGCTGCTTGATCGCGAGCCGCTTGAAGGTCCGATTGAGCTATCGCGCGCAAGGCATCTGCCTCTTCCTGGGCTTTCACTTTCTCGGCTTGCATGGTTGCCTCCAGGCTTGACAGAGCAGCTGCATGCTCCTTTTGCCTGTCGTGCGCTTCACTCCGGGCAACTTCTAAAGCATGCTTCAAGCTTTGGGCTTCTTCCGAAGCAGCACCCCCTTTGAAGACTGCGGCGGACAGTTCTCGCTCGTGGCGAGCGACTAATTCGGCGTGTTCTTCGCGGGCGGCCGAGAGGGCTGCTTCGTGATTGGCTATCTGGGCTGCCGTAGCCTCTTCAGCCTGAGCAATCAAGCGGTCCTTTTCGGCGATCAGCTGACTCGTGGAGGTGCGCTCCTGTGCTAGTGCGTCTAAAGCTTCTTGCGCTCGTTGCTCGGCTGTTTTCAAGCTCTCAGCTGCGCGCGCTTCGAGCGCTTCTACATGTGCTCGGCTTTCCGCCGCTGCCGCTTCCTGTGCCTCGACAGCCTGACGCTCGACTTCCGCTATGGCTGCTGCCGCCCTAGCGTCTGCCGCTGCCAGTGCTTCTTCTCTTGTGGCCCCTGCCTCTTCTAGCAGCTTGGCTTCTCTCTCGCGCGCAACCTGAGCTTCTGCTTCTCGTCCTAGAGCTTCGCCTTTCGCAGCTGCCGCCTGTAAATCTCCCAAGAGGGTTAATTCACGCTGCCTTTCTTCAGTTTGCATCGCCATTGCTTGCCGCGCAGCTGCCACGCGGGCTTCCACCTCTGCCGCTCCTTCCAGCCGCGCCGCTGCCTCACGCGCACCCTGGGCTGCCAATTGCTCTGCGGCAGTTACAGCAGCGGTGCGCTGCTCAGCTTCCTCGGTGAGTCGACGTGCAGTGGCAGTGGCCTCCTCTGCTGATTTCGCAGCGGCGGCACTGTCCAATGCGAGTGCTTCTAAGCGAGATGCTTCTGCTTCTTGAGTAGCTTGAGTGGCCGCTTGTTCTTCGGCTAAAGCGGCAGCTGCCGCCTGAAATATCGCGAAGAAAAGGTTGCAAACAAAGAAAGGAAAAAAGAAAAAAGTAGAGCATTGAAATGAGACAAAGACGGACGCCCACAAGTGAATTTTCAGATAGCATAGGCACCATATTCCTATATTCCTTATTTAGTGTGCTCTTGACTAAAATCTCCTTTCAATTTACAAAACTTCATGTTTCTCACCTCTCGCGCGTGCACGGCTGCTTCGGATTCCCTAAGCGCTGCTGATGCGTCTCTTGCAGCTTCCGACGCCGCTTCTAAAGTTTGCGCGCGCTGGTCCAGTTTTAACCTATCGTCCACCAGTTTCAAAGCCGCAGCGTCGACGTCCGCTTGCCTCTGCGCTGCATTCTGCTCTTGCTCTGAGACCGAAGCAGCCCGAGTGTTGAGCTCGGCTTCTAAAGTAGCGGCTGCTGCGTCAGCGCGTGCGGCATTGCGAGAGGCGGTCTTGAGTGCTTCCTCACGATCTGCTAGGGCTACTTGCGCTGCCTCTAAATTGGCACGCTCTGTAGCCAGAGAATATTCTCGCTCCGCTATAGCGGCAGTTGCGGCTTCTAGTTCCTGGCGCTGAGCCTCTGTCTCCGCCGCAGCTTCACGCGCCGCATTCTCAGCTTGCGCTCGGGCCTCTTGGTTTGCCCTGGCGGTTGCCTGAAGGGCCTCCGCGTTTACTGAATTCTCGGCTTCTCTGGCCGCTAAGCTGGCCTCACGTGCGCGTAAATCCCGCGCTAGCTGCGCCAACTCCACGACTTGAGCTCTTGCCGCCGCTTCCTGCTGCTCGGCGTCCGCTCGCAGGCTCAGCGCTTCGGCGTGGCTGGCTTGGGCCCGTTTCTCCCATTCGTCGAGCTTCGCCGCGCGGTCGTCCACGAATGTCTGCACTTCTTGCACTTCACGCTGCGCGGCGGCCAACTTCGCCTGCGCTTCCTCGAGCTGGAGCTGTTGTTTGGTGGCTTCAGCAGACGCTTGCTCTCCCGCAGCAGCTGCTGCCGTCGCAGCTTCTTCTGCTATGCGTGCTGCTTCTAGACGGGCATCGGCGGCTGCCTGCGCCTGAGCCGTGGCCTCGCTCAATTCAATGCTTTTCACTTCTTGCGCAGCGATCAGCGCTTCTTTCTCGGCCGCTGAGGCCTCACGCTCGGCCAAAGCTTCCGCAGCTGCTGCCGCTGCCGCTTTGGCCGTTTCCGCGTGTTCCCTTTGGGTGGCTTCCGCTTCAGCTAGCCGTTGCTCTTGGGCCTCCAAAGCAACTGCTCGGGCTTCCGCTGACTCGGCTTGCGCGCGGCACCGTTCCTGAAAGGCTGCATGGTCCCGCTCCAGGGCTTCTTGCTGTTGCTTCAAGCGATGCGCCGACAAGGCGAGCTCTTTTGAGGACTCGTCGAGCTCAGAGCTGCGACTCGCAGCGGCCTCTTCCGCCGCCCGCGCCGCAGCTGCGCGATCTTCGGCTGCCTGGGTAGCGCGTACCGCAGCGGCTGCATCCTGAGCTACTCGAGCGCTCGCCGCCTGTGCATCGGCTAGGGCGGCATCTGCAGCGGCTCGAGCTTGCTCCAGTTCCTGCCCTTTGGCCGCCAGCGCCCTCGCTTCCCGCGCTGCAGCGTCTGCCTGCTCCGATGCAGCTCGGGCCAGAGTGCGCGCTTGTTCGTGCGCAGCTGCAGCTGCTTCTTCCCGTGCCGCCACCTCGGCAGCTCGCGCGTCGGCTGCAGCTGCTTGCACCTCAGCCTGCTCCGCTCGCTGCACAAGCGCTCTTGTCATGCGCTCAGCGTCGGCTTCCGCCTGCTGAGCGGCTGCCAAGCTAGCTTCTCTTTCAACTTCCTCGTTTTGAAGTGCCGCCAGTCGACGCGATGCTTCTGCTGCCTGCGCTTCCGCCTGCTCTGACCGCGCTTGCGCTGCGGCGAGCCGTTGCGCTGCTGCTGCTTCTTCTGCGGCTGCTTCAAGCGAGTGGGCTTCCGCACGTGCCGCGAACTGTTCCGCTGCGACTCCTCGGATTTCGGCTTCGGTGCGGCTCAAGTCAGCAGCCAAGCCAGCAGCAGTGGCGTCAGCCAGCGGCGGCACGGCCAGGGCGTCGTCAGCGGAGGCCCGTGACGTCCGTGCGAGCGACGCACCACTTGCACCCCTCATGCCAAGCAATTCGCCGCCGCTGCTGTGGCTGTCACCGCCGTTACGCCCTCCACCGCCGCTACTTCGGCCCTTAGGGTTAGGTGTCAAGGACTGAGGTGGCTGCAAGCGCTGTCGCACTGGAGTGAGCGACAACTCCGGCGACACAGGGCCGCCCTCAAAAGGCAGCGAGCCCTCTCGTGACCTATTCATGAAAGAGCCAGCTCTTGCAATACCCGGAGCGTCAAGCGAACCTCCGGCATCTGCGGAACTACTAACTGGAGATCGGCGTCGCGATGGCGTCAGCGCACTGTCTCCAAAGCGGTGCAGCGCCGCTTCACGCTCCTCCAGCTGGGCTGCTCGCTCAGCTAGCTCAGCCAAACGAGCGTCGAGGTGTCCTCGGGCTTGCGAAACCGTGTGCGCAACGTCCGCTGCTGGCGTTGTCGTCCCGCTCGTTCGTGGCGGAGTTGCAGGCGGAGTCGCAGCAACAGCACCGAGACGTGCTCGCTCCAGGGCATCGCGAACGAAAGGGCTGAGGCGAGCTAACAACTCGTCGGAATTATCGCTCTGAATCGACTCTCTGGCGTCAACGGTAGCTGCAGCATGTTGCATATCTTGCGCTGCCGTCAGTTCACTACGGCGACCGTTGAAATAAGCATGGTAAACAAATCTATTTCTGCGCCTTGTCAATCTAGCAAATCGTAAGTACTTCTTTTAAGAGATCCTTTTAGTTCTATAGAGTAGTCCTTATCTACTCACTTGCAATCATCGAGTTGAGTCCCTAAAGCCTAGGGCGGACAAGGTGAGAGGAGTCTCTTTCCGCATTTTTTGGAACCTTGTTAGATGATGCCGTACTAGTACGAGTTCGTAATTTTACGTCTGACGTACAGCACGAAAAAAGATAGCTGCGTCCCCTGCTCCCTTCCATGATCGTGATCATCGTGTCCCTAAGCGAGTAGGTCTCTTTTGCTGTTGCAGCCGTTGGTATCGGCGAACTACACCCACGATGGCGCCGAAGCCAAGCGTGAACGTAGGCGACGGCGTCAGTTTCTCTGCCCTTGGCGGGAAGCGGGCCGCCGGGAAAGTGGAGAGCATCTTAGCATCAAGCAACGGCTCCAAGCTTTACGTTTTACGAAATGATGGCTCGAGAGCGTGGGTAGACCTAGCCTCGTTCAAAGAAGTGAGCGAGAATCCGCTAGATGCCGCGACTGCTGCGAATTCTTCGCCGCTGCCCAAGAAAGGATCATGGCCGCCAGCTAGCCAGGCCAACTCGTGGGCTCCGGAGCGATCCCCGGCACCTAAACCGTCGCTCATCGAAGACGTCTTAACTTACGCCGCGTCCCACAACGTATTGAATCTTCACTATACACCAAACTATTACCTATGAATTTACTCGCACTATCCTTTCTATGATTATGTATGGAAATAGGGCGATAAATTGTGCGGCTAACCTTTTCAATTCTTGCGCCTATCATTGTTCGTTTCACAATCAATTCTATTCCATGCATCCAGTCAGCATCGGCGGCGAGCTCAGCCCCAACCAAGAAAAGCTCGCGGTTGTCGGATCGCCTAGCTCAAAAGGCAACCACGCAGAATCACTATCAGTCCTCGAGCGAAGGCAGCGGTAACGGTAACGCGACCAACTATGACCTGCCGAGTGACTTCCCGGATCGGGACGCGACCGCTTTGTACCATCATTTAAGCAACGGCAGCGACAGCACGCCCACGCGCCCAAATACAGCAGCTACAGCTCCCAAAGTGGTGCAAGCTACGCCTTCCCTCGCTGCTGCCCTCGCGAACCCCGGCCATGTGAAGGCCAGCGCTGCAAAACTGCTCGCGTCGTCGTCGTCAGCTTCGGGGGTGGACGAGGAGCGACCACGGGCCTTGTTTCAAGACCGGCCCCTGAGCTCCGGTCGCACAGCCCTTCAGTGGGTGCCTCGAGCAACCACATCTTCGCCGCCGCCTGAAACAGCCGTGAGTGCCTCTGACAGCTCGAACAGCCAAAACGGGCCCTCATCGCTATTGGCTGCAAGGCGCGCCTCTCAGGTACAATCTTGATTTACAAGGCCTAGCCCCTGTGCTCTGCACCACTCGCATGCTCGTACCTGGGGCGTTGCATTATTCCCCCTTTCTCAGCCATTATACCGTATTACTTTCCTTGAAGTAAATAAATGTCATATTTAGGATTGGACCGTATCGTGCATCACACTTGAGCACTCCTTTTCTCGGCTGTTTTCTCATTTTCTTTCGCCCTTTGCTGTCTACTTACAATAGTTACGACAGCGTGAAGGAGGTGCGGGTCTTGGTAGCGGCCCCAGCTCCAGCAGCAGCCGTAATAGCAGCACTATTGGTAGTGCGAAAGCAAGCAGCAGCAGCAGCAGTAGCAGTAGAAACGACAGCAGTAGAAACGATGGCAAGGGCAGCAGTGCCTCAAACCAGAAGTCAGCGCAGGAAATAGCGCGCGGCATCGTACGAGAAGCAAGCGCGAATGCCGAAATACGAGACACCACCCCGTCCCTCTTAGCAGCACGCAAGAACAACACCGTGAAATTACGACTTCAAACCATGCGCACAGCCGCTTCCAACTCGCCGCCGCCATTTGCGCTGGCAGGCACTCAGCAGCGGTTCACGAACAATCAGCGCCCAGCTGAAGGGTCCAGAAAGAATGCGCTCGTTCCTCAACCACAGGCTTCATCGTCAACTTCTTCGTCTTCCTTGTCTTCGAAAGCCTCTTCAAAGTCGTCTCAAAGCTCGGCTTCTCCTCAGGGATCCGCTCACAGGGCCAGCCCCGACCCGATCTCGCCACTGACTGCAGGGACTACAGGGCCTTCCTCCTCGAACTCGGTGGGGGCTGCAGTTGAGAAAGCGTCGACGGCAGCGGCGTCTCCAGCCTTTCATTCGCCTGTAGGATTTCACGAGACGTCCGTGTCCTCTTCAAGAGCCGATGAATTGCCATCGCCTCCAGCCCGAATCTCGAATCGTGCTCCTTCGCCGTCGTTCTTGTCGCTGTCTCCTGCTGCGCTTGCGCTCTTGCAGGAGCCTTTACCGCCGTATATGCCACCTCAGTCGCAGCCTGATGAACAGCCGAAGGCCGATACTAAGACTGCTAAGGGTATTAGTGCAAATAACGCGCCTGCATTGACTTACAGTGCCCTCGTGTCATCCTATCGCGCACCTGCCTCCTCTTCGAATGCACACCAAAGAGACGCCCAGCCTCCTGCGACTGCTGCTCCTGCGAAGAGAGGAGCAGGAAAACCTGCTCAGCCGCCAGTATCCACATCGGAGCTGCCAGAGAAACATGCACAGCAAAATCACAAGCAACAGCAATCACCACCGCAGCAGCAGCAGCAGCAACAGCAGGAGGAGGAGAAGCAACCACCGAAGCAGCAACAAGGAGCACGTGGAGTGTTTGGCTCTAGCACTGGTCGATCACCGCGCCCTCAACCAAGCAAACCCCTCTATAAGCCGTCGGCCAACCTTCGCGCCAAAACAGGACCATGGGCGCGAAATATTCCTCCTGAAGACGAGCAGCCCTCAGATCCTAGCCCTTCAACTATGTCGAGCACGTCGCAGCCAGGTATGGCCATGGGAGGTGCAGCTGTGACAGGTTCGAAACCTCGAAAGAATTTTCAAAGATCGCCTCCGAAAGAAATGCCTCCGTCTGAACAACCCAGAGAGAAAGCGACTAACGATGCACGAACAGGGAGACTCACGCCCGAGCCTGACCGAGAGGAAGCTGACTCAAGTGGTACTACTGCTGCGATTAAACGTAATCAACCTGCTGATGACCACCCACACGTAGCTCCTGAAACTGCTTCGTCAGCAAATAATAGTAATTCTTATGTTGGAGCACCAGATCAGGGTAAAAAACAAAGGAAGTCTTCACCAGAGGCCACCGCGACTGCTAGCGAACCCTCCACAGCGCCTTCTGGAATCGTGAAACGATTGGCTGGCCGGTTTACGCCGCCAGCTCCATCTAATAGCCCCGCTAATCGTACTTCTCCAGCGTCAAACGCTTCACCTTTGCTCGTGCACTTGAAGCCTTCGTCGCCGCTGATACCGTCGCCATCAGCGTCTTCATCGTCGCCACCGCCCAATGCAACAACAGGCTCGGCATCGAAAACAAACGGAGGCTGGCTGAGCGGCCGAAAGTCACCAAAACCACCGTGGAGCAAAGCCGCAACCAGTGTAGCAATAACGCCCAGTGAAGCATCCTCCTCCTCGGCCACGTCATCGTCGTCGTCGTTGACTCAGCAGCAACCGCCGTGGTGGAGTGGCAAACGAGCTTTGCGGAGTTTACTCACGGAGCGGCCTACGAGTAGCAGCCCAGACAGCAGCAGCAACACTCCACCTCCTCCGCAGTTGGTCGCGGGTGGAGGACCGGCTGTTGTTTCGGCTCCTCGAGGAACATCGATGCCAGCACGAAATGTACGGCTCTTACTGCTGCTCACTTCCTGAGGGTTCACCATTTTCGTCCTCTTGTATTTCACCAATCTTCCCATTTTCGATTGCACGACCGAAGCTGATTGTCACGCTTCACATGTGCATAGTGCAAACCAAGCATGTTGCAATAGTATTCATGCTTCTTGCGTTTGCACGTTTCATCCCCGTATTTCTGTCTTCTTCGTCGTATTTTCATATTGTGTGCTCATATTTCCACCCTTAGGTGTTACGCACCCCGTCACCGATGCTTTCCGAGGCTGACGCAACCGCCCCTGTAAATGGCGTGGCTGAGACGAACAGCCCCAACAGCTCTCCACCATCTATCGAAGAGCATGCATGTGAAGGTTCTGAGGCAATGACCCCGGAGGACATTTTGGTGCCTGCAATGCGAGAGGACGGTTTTGGCGGATACACTCTTCTTGCAAGGAGAGCGGCAGTGTCGAAAGATGTCGTAGATGCGAATCGGTGGACGGACGTTGAATCAGCTCCTTCGGCAGCTCCGGCAACCGCGACGACAGAAATAGAACCAGCAGAAATACCAGCAGCAATAGAAAAATCAGCGGTAGTAGATCCAGCTGCAGCAGAAAGAGCTGCAGGTAATGTCATATTAGACACAGCAGTAGATGAGGAAATTGCAGTGGTTGAGGAAGAAGATGAGGATGAGGCAGAGGTCATAGCATCGAGAAGCCGCCGTCGCCGCATTCTATCGACCACTCCACCGTTTGACCCACCGGAAGCTGCAGGGCGCTTGAATGATCTCGAGCCGTTGGGTTTAGCGAATGGTTGGCCAGGCATGCACCACCATGCGGCAAAAAGCGAGCGCAGTTGGATTGCAGGCGCGGGATCGCCCGTGTATGCAGGCGAGTTAAGCCCTGTGAATTCAAACAGTTTTGATGGTGCTGTCGCTGATGCCTTGGTTGAACCAGAAACATCTCCAAATGCACTGCCAAAAGCGGAGCCTACGAGTATGGAGTCACCAACAAAGGCTGAGGTGGAACCAGGCACTGTGGCATTAACTCCTGTGGCCTCATCGCCACTTCAAGATAGACTTGATGCATCATCCACAGCAGAGATAACACCAGCGCCTGAAAACCCTTTCAAAGCACCTGCTACTGAAGCAGCAGAAACCGAAGATTTACTTGGTATTGGAAGCAGTTTAGCGCCTGAGAATGCCCCTATGTCACCTACAGGCGACACAGATATGCAGCCATCGTCAGGAGCGGTTGATGATGGAATTAGAGCCATGAACGAGGTATCTACCGCCATGACTGCAACAGAAGCGTACAATATCGCAGAAGCGGAAGCAGCAGCGAGGAGAGCTATGGCTACGACTCCTAGTGCTACACCTACTACGATTGCTCATCGCGTGCTTGAAGCCAATGCAGCTCGCCAGCTTGCTCGTTCGCTCGACGCTACAGAGTTTAGCGCCGCGTGCGCAGATTTTCCTCCAATCACGACGTCGGCAGCAACCAAGGCTGAGTTTGATGATCTTTTGAAACTCGACGAACCTAAAACTGAAGCAATGCGAACGGACAACGGTGAAAATAAAGGTGATAGTGCAGTGGTCGAAGCTGAAATCGATCCTTTCGAGTCGCTTGTATCTGAATCTCAAGCTGACGCAACAAATATATCGGAGCTTGCACTCGGTGACGTATCGATGTTGTCGGCCGAGACTTCATTTTCACAGACTGACAATTACACTCTGAACTTGAGCTTAGATGATGTCGCTGTAGGCGAAGTTGTGAAGGGTGCCGATGGTATTGGAGGAGAGCGAGAGGAAGGTGATGGAATTAAAGATGAGGAACAATCCGACGAAGATGAGGATGAAGAAGAAGGAGAAGACGTCGACAGCGATTCAGATAGTTCCGTTGAAGTCTCAGGCTTACCAACGCTCGACGAAGAAGATGAAGAAGAAGACGAAAGCACACAAGAAGAGAGCGTTGAGCATGGAGATGGCACGGGATTAAAACCAAAGCTTACACCGGTGGCAGAAGAGACGTCGGTGTCTTCGTCTCCACGCAAACCTTTAAGACGCGATTTAACTTGGGACGAAGTGTTGGAAGAAGCTGGCGTTGACACTTCTAATGCCTCGATATCACCTCAGACGTCAGCCAACGACGTGCTTGCCAAAGCCGCAGCGCGATTAAGTCCTGACTTGGGGAGCGCACCGCTCAACTCGGACGCTTTCTTCATGGCCATCGCGGAGCTGTCCGCGAAGCAGTCAACGGACAAAATTCAGGTGTGAATGAATTTATTTCGAAAAAACGATTAGATTCAACCTGCTTCACTTCTTTCATGTATTCAGTGCGCCTTTTTGGCGATCGTCTATATCCTTGCGCCTCGCGTTTAGTGCAGTCATATCTGCTCGCATGACTTGAGTACAAGTACTCGTGCACGCTGGTTATAATAAAAGTCAAATATCTACACTTCCAGGCGGGCGCGTGCATTGTCAACTCCGACGGGCACATTGTAGGCCTCGGTTCTCGAACTGTGCCAGATGACATGCCATTGGGCTCTGCTGACGACGATGCCGCCATGTATACTTCATTCCTCTCTTTTGTCTCTTTGTCTTTGTTTCTCCAGGGCACTTTCACATATCCTACGAGTGGCGTATTCCAGATGTATTCATTTCTTTCTCTGTATTCATTGGGCTTCCTGCAAAGTATGCAGCGTGCTTTGCTACTGCGCGTATTCATTATACCTCCCTTCCCCTTTTTTCCTCTCTCATTACAGGGATGATTTGAGCTTGGTGGTGCATGCCGAAGTAGCGGCCTTGCTGCACTCGTCGAGTGTCCACCGAGGTCCCGCGGGATCGAACCACCAGAGAAGCAGCCACAGAGGCCACACGCTTTACTTGCACGGCGCAGTGCCTTGCGACAGTTGCGCTAGACTCATAGCTCAAAGCGGCTTCAAAGAGGTTTGCGATTCCATTCATCTTCCTTCCTTTGTAACTCCTTTCTCTTTATCTCCTTGTGGTCGTAGTATGTACTTTTGTTCTTCGTTTTTCTATACGAGAACGTCGATCATTCATTTTCCTTCTGAGATTACAGTTCATCGTTATCCAATCTAAGTCTAATAAATATGCAACTTTTTTACCTTATCGTTTTGTCTTTTTTTTTTAACCCTTGAAAAAGGTGGTCATGTTCGGGGCAGACGTTGCCAAGGACTCCACTCCTGCGCGCCTCTTCGCTCGAGCTGGCGTTACTTCTCGCGCTTTGCCGATCGATGCCCTTTCCTTGGTTCAACCTAATTCACCTAGCAAGTTAAGCAAAGCTGATGACACGGCTGCAGCAGCTGCTGAAGCTGACGCTCGGGTGGCCTCGGCCGAACACCGAGCCGACGCCGCCGAACACCGAGCCGCGGCTGCCGAACGCCGAGCGTCTTCTTTAGCGCAGGAAGTAGAGACTTTGCGAGGTGAATTGGAGGAAGCACGAGCGGAGGCGGACTCTGCAGCGAGCCGAGATTTGGAAGCGCGCGAGGCCGCTGAAGCCTTAGCAGTCGCCAAAGAAGAAGAAGCGGCCTCAGCGCTAGAGGCCGCGGCCACTGCATTAGAGGAAGCAGCAGAGGCCGCCGCTGCTGCTGAACAAGAAAAGGAGACATCCGCACTCCTAAAACAGCAGGTACGGGCGTACAGACAAAAAGTTGCTTGCTTTGAGTTTCATTCAAGTGCAAGCCACATGAAGCCACACGAACTTCATCTGATGCGTTACCTTATTTAGTACAGATTCGTAGTGAAGACGGTGCTTTTTGACAAGTACTACATGAGAAGTTGTTATTTCGAAGCTTTCTTGCATTTTTCAATACACAACCCGAAATTTTATCGTCGAACTTTCTATTCGTACTTTCCCATTGTCCAGATGAATGAGCTGCGTGCGGCTTTGTCGCCTCAGAATTCTATCAACAGCTCACGATTTCTTTCCCCCGGCGGCGCTGGTGAACTTTCGTTTGACATTTCCCCACTCAATAACCCTGATCTCTTCTCAAGCAACAACAACAACACGTCTGCTCTGGACCGCAGTGCCACTATTCCGCCCTTTTTGCCTGCGGCCGAGAGTGCCACGCCGGGTCCGACGGAATTCGATTTCTTTAACCCAGGCCACGACAGTTAGCGACCTCGCTGGCGAGAGGGGGAGCAGACACAGACGACCTGTCTCGTTAGATGTTCCTCTTGTCCCCTTCTTAGCGGTTCAATGAAAGTATCCTGCGGACTGCATGAAGTATTTCAGATCGCATGTAAATATCTTTGAATCTGCGGTGTCAAATATAGTTATCGAAGTCAGAAGTCAGACGATGATGTTACATTCATTGGTCGGCAGTCTCTTCGCATTCCGCATTCGCATGCTGTGCGCAATAAGCTATAACTATTTTACCTATTATTTTGCTGATATAAGTATACCCCCATAGAGGCATCGGGTATTAACATTAACGAGGAAAGTCGCCGTAGTCGCTTCTCCATTTAATATTCAAACCGATTGGCTTCGGGCTGATACGGATTCTGAGGCCGCGTGCCGTCTTCAGGCCCTCGACGCACGCACCGTAGGTTTCTATTTCTAGCCCAGTTTTCAGGCTTCACACCTAGTTCTGGTTCACTTCTTTCTCATTCTGGTAGCTCATCCTCAGCTCTCGTTCTCTTCGCTCTTCACGCATGTATCACTACTTCTGTAACGCCCACTCATTTTGACCGTTGTTGCGGAAAATCTCTGCTAACTTAGTGGAAATTTATATGGAAATTTCCAATCACTAGAGGGGAGGGTGTGGGGGGATTTCTGTAACAACCGTGATGCTTCTCACAGCACAAGCAAGCATGAATATACGAAGCTGGGCCTATGTCTAGGCGGTCTGTACATTTTTTGTCCCATTCTAGTATCAATCCTTGTTCACGATGTCAGAACCAGGCACAGGATCGCCTACAACTCCTGCTTTATTCCTGAAATACTCTGCCGAAAACGCGACGAGGTCCTTGGGATTCTGTCTAATCACAGCCTGTTAAAGTTAAGAGGAGGAGTGCACACGAGTAAAATGAGGGGACTGATTATCAAAGAGCACATTGTCAATCTGGGCAGAAGTTTTCAGCTCTATTCATATATTCCCACTACCTTAGAATACTCCTTCAAGAGCTTCGGCAAATCTGGATGAATCTCAATTTGCTCGGCACTGAAGATGCGGTTTGCTTCCTATTCATCCGGAGGCAGTTTTTTGTCAGTGTTACACACCATACAATTTCGCGATGTAAAAAAATGATCGACAGAAACAAGAGCCCACGCTAGATTAGCATTCACCGCGTAGAAAGAACTTTGAAGTATACTTGAGTCAAACTTACGAAGGGTTTCTCTGCTGAGCTCATAATGGGCAGTTAGCGCTAGCTAGGCCTCTTTCCACTCAATGCTTGTTTTTCGACGACGAGAAGTGGAAAAGAAGGAAGAGAAGAAAAGACGAACATTTTCGTAGTTTTACGATTCTTTTTAAAAAGATGACTGCTTCAGCTTTCAGCTTCAGTTTCAGAACAACAAGCTTAAGCGTCATCATCATCTTCTATCACTTCCGTCACTCTGTCGCACACATTACCCGCCAGCTCATTCGTTCTGGGACATACTCTGGAGGCCATCCCCACTGTGCTGCTGCAGTAGACTTCTAGGATTCTGTTATGATTAAGGCTAGCCGGTTGTTTACCCGCTCGCGAGATCAAACGACTACGTTTTGGAGGCAGTTCCCCCGAGGGCTTGCATCAACAGAGGCTCCTAGCGGCCCTCCGTTAACAGCGCTAGAAAAGTGGCGAGCTGAGAATAAAAAGAAATCCGCGCCAACTACTCCCACTCCGAGTGTAGCAAGTAATTCGAAAGCGGATTCTTCTTTGGGGAAAGAGGTAGATGAGGCCACGGCAGCGGCCATTGCAGCAAAGCAATGGGAGGAAAGTGGCTACCAAGAATACATGGAGGACCAAAGAAAAAAAGGGTGGAAAACGTGAAGAGTTTGATGCCACTCTCCTCGCTTTGTAATTAGATTGCCTAGACTGCAGAGAGGAAATGGGATTCGCGCAAAAGCTGCAATCCAACAATGAATCTGCGCTTTCCATCCACCATGGACCTCCTATACTTTGCAGCTCCTCGTAGTTTGCATGTTGGTTCAGCTTAGCGTTGTTACGAGATATGGCTACTGCTGTACTGGTCAGCGAGAAAAAAGGCACTGGTATTTGGTAATTTCATGCAGATCCAGCCGAATACTGTATATTTTTTGCTTTTTCTTCTCTTCATCTACTTCAATCCTGCCATTTATCTGTGTTTGAGTCCCAAGAACACGGCTTCTACTCGTATTTTGGTTTTAAACCCCTATTCTCTCTCTCTCATGGCCGCTTGGGAAGATGTGTGGTCAATTACAATTAGCAATTACTTCTTACACGTCATTCGCATTCTATCAGTTAGTCCTCTTGAAAAACGCTGGAGGACGACCACGACTAGCGTCCGTGGCGTTTCATGGAAGATATATGGGTTTAGCTCTTTGATAGGGAGGGGCCGCTAGGCCACAAGCGGCCGGCTTGCATGTTGTTGTTTGTATTTTGAGGGGGGGCTTTTCTATTCACTGCCACTCCGCGAACGAGGAAGGAGTTCCTGTCCCGTCAAAGCCTGTGATGGCTCAGGGGCAGAACAATAGGCGCCTTGCGCGCTGAAAGGCACACTTTGACCTCTGCCGAGTGGACCTCGTGTTCCGCACGTCACGAGCTTCTTTGCTCGCGCGCCTTCCTCTTTATTGTTCTGCGGAGTGCGCAACACCCACAAATTCCTCGCTTTTTGCAAATTTTTCGAGGAATTTGGCCAATGCCCCTCT
>Ga0307979_1000665_pt1 | contig 23907 bp, 23 predicted proteins | sample OrgLakmetage1058_FD_201833 | JGI IMG/M metagenome (GOLD analysis project Ga0307979, IMG submission 201833) | Saline water microbial communities from Organic Lake, Antarctica - #1058 | ecosystem: Environmental > Aquatic > Non-marine Saline and Alkaline > Saline | place: Antarctica: Organic Lake...
ATATTAGCACTAAGTTAAGCCGAGAAGAGTTTTTACCTACGGTATGTGAACTCCATGGAGGAGGGGAGGAGGGGGGGCTTCAATTTAACGTTAAATTTAACGTGAAATTTAGCGCTAAATTTAAGCCACTAAATTAGCACTAAATTAGCACTAAATTTAAGCCCCTAAATTAGCACTAAATTTAAGCCACTAAATTTAAGCCACTAAATCATCACTAAATTAGCACTAAATTAGCACGAAATTGGCACTATATTAGCACTAAGTTAAGCCGAGAAGAGTTTTTACCTACGGTATGTGAACTCCATGGAGGAGGGGAGGAGGGGGGGGCTTCAATTCAACGTTAAATTTAACGTTAAATTTAGCGCTAAATTTAAGCCCCTAAATTAGCACTAAGTTAGCACTAAATTTAAGCCCCTAAATTAGTACTAAATTAGCACCTTAAAGTACTAAATTAGCACTAAATTTAAGCCCCGAATTGGGCATTAAATTAGCACTTATTTTAGGCCTCGAAATAGGCACTAAATTAGTACTAACTTTAGCCGAGAAAAGTTTTTACTTATGTGCACTCCATGGAGGAAGAGAGGGCGAGGGGGCTTGAATTTAACGTTAAATTTAGCGTTAAATTTAACGCTAAATTTAAGCCACTAAATTAGCACTAACTTAGCACTAAATTTAAGTCCCTAAATTAGCACTAAATTTAAGCCCCTTAATTAGCACTAAATTAGCACTAAATTTAGTGCCGATTTAGTGGGCTTAAATTGGCTAAATTAAGCGTTATATTTAGCGTTAAATTAAACGCTAAATTTAGGCCCCCGGGGCTTCCTGGGCCGGCCGGGTCTTGTTGGTGGAATTTAGTGCCGATTTAGTGGGCTTAAATTGGCTAAATTTAGCGTTAAATTTAGCGTCAAATTAAACGCTAAATTTAGGCCCCCGGGGCTTCCTGGGCCGGCTGGGTCTTGTTGGTGGAAGTTAGTGCCGATTTAGTGGGCTTAAATTGGCTATTTAGAGCACTAAATGGATTTAAGCTCCACTGGGGTGTGCTCTCGACATAAGAAGGAAAATTTGTACGGCTCTGCCTCAAGAGAACATGGACTTAAATGAACCGGAATGCGAAGCAGGTACACAGCGCGCTGTAGCTTAAACTTTTGTGCGCTGACGGGCAATCGGTCACTTGCGCATCAGCTTCTCGTTTCTTGTTTTGCATGATTGAATTTCCATAATCTACAGTCATGAGCCCTCGTACCGAATCAACTCTCAGGAGGAGGCGAATTCTTCACTCCGACAACCTAACTAGGCTATGGAGCACCGTCTTTTGAAGTCGGCAAGTCGACTGAAAGCTATTTTAGAATAATGAGCTTTCTTATGAGCCGAGCATTCGTCTGCTGTATGATTCTCCACTACGGCTAAATTGGCGCTGCTCCTATGACCGATTTTTTTTGTCTAGGGCACAATTCACGAAGGAACACTTTTGACCGCTACCATCACTTTCATAGCTACTCAGGCATGTGCGCCTGATTAGCTTCTTAGATTCAGTTTACGCTGCCTTGCTTTTTAACTCTACTACCTGTTAGCCTTCTGTTTCCAGGGCTTGTCTCGAAAAACCCACATTTCTGAAGTGAATTTCCCGAACCCTATGGCTGGCTCGAGGCACTCCCTGTCGCTCGTAAGTCAACGCACGTGAAGGGCTACAGCACGAATGAACGACGCAGAGCGGGCCAGTTGCGTAATGCAAGTACAGATAGTAGCGCAGTAGCACCCTCGGGGCGGACAGGTGGGCAGGTGGGCATGTTGGCGTGTTACAGCTAATACTACAGAGGGTGGGCGGTGGGCTTGTAATGATGTGATCATGAAATGCAGAACAAGAAAAGGAAGAAACAGGAGAACACGACGCGACGAACGTGGTCTGTGGTCTCACAACTCAGTTCGTAAGGACACGCACTCGTCTCTTATAGACTTCTGCAAAATGCCTCCCTCCCAGTGGATAGCTATTGTATGCCTTGGTTTTAGCCTAACTGTATCTGCATGGGTCCCTTCAGTGCGTAGCGTAGCAACATCTCCGGCGCGACGGTCTATGCCAGTTCTTCAGTCTTCGCCTGTTGTGTCGCCTTTCGCGGAGAGACTAGAAGATGACGATGACGACGGCAATGGTGACCTGGACGATTATGGCCCTGCTAACCCAGCGAAAGCTGAAGGCACATTTGAATTGACTTTGGAGAATGTAGAAATGATCCTTGACGAGATGCGGCCTTTCTTAATTTCGGATGGCGGAAACGTTGAAGTAGCTGAGATAGACGGTCCTGTGGTGCGGCTCCAGTTGATCGGCGCGTGCGGTAGCTGCCCGTCCTCAACAATGACGATGAAAATGGGGCTGGAACGTCGACTGAAAGAGGCAAGTTGTTGGGCTTCAATATTTTTATGAATTACTGAATGTGTTCTTTTGGAGCTAGAATTGGTTGAGTATTTCTTCCGAAGAGAGGCTTTGAAGGAGAAGCATTCGTTTTACTTTCTTGATCTATCTATACATTTTACGGTTTCAATCACACGAACCACTACGAGTGAACTGAGTGAATTTGATTCTTTTATACTCTTACTACTCGTCTTGTATAGGCTATTCCTGAGATCTCGGAAGTGGTTCAGAGTTTACCGGACGTGCCGGATCTGACCGAAGAAGAAGTCAACGTGGTGCTCGACGGCATTCGGCCGTTTCTCCAGGTTGCGGGCGGCAGCATTAGCGTAGCAAAGCTAAGTGGTGTCAAGTCGGTGCAACCTCAGCTCACGCTCAAGCTTGAAGGAGCTTCTGCGAGCATTCAAAGCGTGAAACTTGAAATCATGCAGCGGATACAGCGCCACTTCATGACCTCAGGGTTGCGCATCGAGTGGGAGGAGCCCAAGAAGAAAGGATTTTAATACACCAGAAGTAGGCAGATGCGCTTTTAGAAATCTTTGAGAGACACCAAAACATTTAACATGTTTGGCGTTCAAATAGCTCGAGTAAAGATGATGGGGTGTGCATACTACATATGTATGTGGAACTGGAAGAACACGGAGGCCCATGTAATCCATATCCATAATAGCCTCTAAGGATCCATGATGTTCGGACAGAACTCCACCGAAAATAACACTTCACTTCCTCACTTCGAGCAAAATGCCCACTCACTAGCTGCCTAAGGGTTAGCGAATAAATATACAGCTCTTTCGGATATACCACTTCAATTCGGGCACCGCGCACCGCGAGCCCACTTCACGAACAAACCGACCTCCCTGGTCCCTGGGGGCTGGGGGCTGGGGGATATGGAAGATGGAAAGAACTAACGTACAAATATGAATATGTACAAGAAATGATAAAAATGGATGTATGTATCATGTGTGATGCCGAGACAAGCTCTATTTGTGCCAATCCTAATGGCATCATTTTCGTAAAGTTCAGCTTTCCTCGAGGTCGCGAACGAGGTCAAGTGCACTTGCAAGCTGCTCTCTCAAATTGGCTCGCTTGTAGAGCAAAGGGCAGTCCATTGAGTCGCAAGCTGCTGTTGTCATCGGTCGCCACGGTGCTAATTCGCTTGGAGGCACGGCTCCACCTCTGCCGGTTGAACTGCTCGCAGCAGACGGGTGCCGTGCGTTATGCGGCGCAGCACCGCCCCAAGCGCCGCCGTCGTTCACGTGCAAGCAACGGGCGCAGAGAAGCTGGGCCGCATGCACGAGTTTCTGCACTTGAGCGAGTTGGGCCTGCGCCAGAGACGCCGCAGCGCCACTGGTGCGGCAACGGTCACAGACGTTGTCTTTGCAGCGCTGGTCGCACAACAAGCAGTGCTCGGTGAGGAGGTACGACGTCAAGAGCTTTTGTTGAGGCGCATGCGAAGAAGACGCAGCTCCCATCATGGCGCCGTATCTCGACGAAGACGTCGTTTGCGATGGCGAGGGCGTAAAGCCGAGCGCGGCGAGCATGGCTTGCGTGTGCGAGGAAGGCGGTCTGAGAGCTCGCAAAGGACGAGGACGGTGCATGTCTTCGAACCACTTGTGAGGATCGAGGCCGGCAATGTTGAGCACCCGAGCTAGAGCTGGGAGAATCTGTGGTGCATAGACCGTGAGGGAAAAAAAAAAAAAGTTGAGTGAGTGTGTGTGTGTGTTCACGCTTTATCTCTCGCCATGTCGACGCTGTAAAAATCACAGTCAATGTAAGCAGGCATAATCAAAACTACAATTGAACCGCTGGTGTATGTGCACCAAAAATGCACCTGTTTGGTGATGTAATAGTAGCCGTTCAGCCTCAGAGTAGACCCAGGTGCGAGCAACTCTCTTGGATCCACCACGCAGTCCATGAGCCGCGGAAGCTTGTTCCTGCGGCCTAGGCCAGCCTCGTCTCCGTGCGCATACACCACCTAAGACAAGATCGAAAATCCATATTGCATTCAGAGGAGATATTTGTTTCAAAAGAAGGAAACCCACTACTGTTACAACAACGAAAAGTATAGGTAAAATTACAAGGTATGTGCGCAAATAAGAATTATCCATAAACTCACTCACCACATAAGGCACTCGCTCGCCTCGGAGCGCTGCCGCTCGATGGTCTTTCGCGGCAGCTCGTGCTGACACCACGGCGTGCACGGGCGGGCGATCGCTGTCTTTGAACGGTTTGGCCTCCTTTGAGAAGAAAGGCACGCCGATGAAAAAGGACAAATACACATGTATGCGGACGATCTAAGGAGAACACCAAATCAACAGAAAGCTGGGCAAGAGACTGTAGCCGAAAAACATGAGCACAAAAGATGATGAAGAAGAAGAGTTTCCCCCACTTTGGCGAAAATGTAATCGTTGGCCCGCACTCGGTGGCCCAGCAAAGCCTGCCACTGCCGCACGAGCCAGCCTTTCACTTGGCTTCCGTCGCGAGTGGTGAACAGAAGCCTCAAAGCTTTTTCTTGCATTTTACCAACGGCCGGACAATTGTCCCGGCGCACGATTTCAATCCCTTTTGAGTCTAAGCTGCCGTGCTTCTGCTCCGGCGATTCGAAGCAGAGACCCACGTATCGCTTCTTCGAGACCAGCAAGCAAGAGCTGTACACCTGTGTCGTATTGATGTTTGTGTGCGTGAAAAATGCACTTATTTATTCGATGAGCAAGAATCTCGAGAAGAAGAAGGCTAGAAATGATTATTAAAAGTTATTTGGAAGAAAAGAGTAAACGATAATTTTCGAACCCTCTGGATCCCTACACTCTCCCTTCCTTCGACTTACTTTTTCAAACTGCAGCACCACATCCTTAGGATTAGCGTCAGTGACAGCTTGAGCGATGGCCCGACCAACGTCGAAAGCTTGGGCCATGGTCTTTCCTGGCAAATGCACAAAGAGCGAGTCCGTGTCGCCGTAGACCACCTACGAAGCATCATTACAAAAAGAAAATAAAGCATCATAGTAGCTCGTACCTTCTTTCAATTTAAATACGCACAGATTTACACCTCAAAAAGGGCCTCGACTGCTTACGATCATTTTCGTGCACGAGTCCCACTCACCGAAGCCCCTGACCACTTCACTGTTTCGCTTTCCACCATCTCGATAGCATGCTCCAGAGTGTGCCTCCCGGCTTTCACTATCGCGTCAGCAAGCTCAGAGCACGGCATGCGACCCGTAAAGGACGCTGCGGTGTAGCCATAAGTAACGTTGGCGATCATTTTCAAAGCAAACTGCCTGGCGTGCAGCACGTTTTCCAGCGTGCGCCGTTTGCCCGAGTCCGAAATGACACGATGCCCGGACACCGGGTGGTCTCCCAAACACCGCTTCATCGCCCGCTTCACCATGAACCGCGTCTCGAGAATTTCCCGCAGCATTTGTGGCAGCACCCCAACGCGCGTCTCCGGCTTGCAAAACATGGTTCCAGTGGGGCACACAAACGGGTAGCGGGCATCGTTCTTGTCGTCACTGCGAAGCGCTTGGCCTTGTTGGTGGCTAGCCGTGGCATTTGCGCAGGAGGCTAGGCCTTCCGCCGACTTGGCTGCGGAGAAAGAAGTAAACCCAAGGCGGCCAGTGGTGGGGCCTCGCGGGTCAGATTCGCCCTTGGTCAGCTTGCCGAGGCAAGTCGAATAGCACAAGTTGTATGCCAGCACCTGTGATTTACCAGAATGAGTAGAAAAGATAGGTGCACGGGCTCAGCCAATTTAAGTAAAAAGCGAAGACCTCAGTTAGCAATGAGTTCACAAGCATTCTTCAAAGAGAAAAATCTTACCATAGAGGGATAAAGCGACTGAAAATCGAGGACTATGACAGGGCTGGTGTAGAAGGCTGATTTCGGTTCGAGCACGAGTGGAATGACTTCGATGGCGGCTTGAGCGCTCACTTGTTGCTTGTGAGGCGACGGCGCCACGTAACCCAGCGGCTTCATGACGCGCATCAAGACTGCCTCGACGCGGTACTGCGAGCCGCGGCTGATCACATCGAAAAATGGAATGCCGTACCTGTAGACCCAGGATTTGCAACAACAAAATGACACGAAATAGAGGCAAATGATAAAGAATCACTAATGATATGGAAATATAGTACTTAAAAAAGATATGAAGCATTCAAAAAATGCGAAGTAATAACATTCATCAGTGAAAGAGAAATTCTATTGGAAGGATGTAGCAGCGAAAAAAATGAAAAAAAATCTTACAGGCGTGCACTCTCAGCATATCGGTTCAGCAAGTCTAGTTTTTCAAGAATGGCAAGCTCGGCATCGCAGCGGTCTAGCACTAAGCGCACTGCTCGACAGCGGTCTGCTGTGCTGGACCCGTACCACCCACAAAGCACATGTGCAGGGACCTAACAGAAGCGCGCACAGGCAGGAAAGACACAATGCAACACAAGACAAAGTTCGAGTGAAATTTGAAATCAAGCAGTTTATTGCAAGTGGAAAAGAAAGGAATGTCGGGTGTGCACAGGCAAAAGACGGTGTCTACTACAGTAGTGCAGGTCCGATCGTACATGGGGCACGCGCTTGTGAAGCACGTGCGCGGCCACCGCTTCCAACGTGTAGCTGCAGAGCTTGAGCTCGTCTCGCATCATGCGCCACAAGGTGAGGCACACCACGCCGGTGAGGTGCACGTCACTGGAAGTGGCGGCCCCCCATTCGTCGGCTCCGTGCAATTGGTGCGGCGGCTCCGAAGGGACTCGAGAAAGGCGCCGCACCTTTTCGTTGGTTGGCAGTGAGCAGGTGCATAAACAGACGGGTCAATTGGTAGAAAATAAATAAAAAGTGATGGAGTGTGCTAAAAACTGAGACGTGGAAGTCGCAGGATAGAGATATAAATTGATTACACTCAGTGGGTTGGGAGCAGAAGCTCGTTCTAACTTGATGTTGAAACAGTTGAGAGAGAAAGCAGCTTACCAAGTCCAGTGGGCGAGGCTTCAAAGCTGCTGCACGGTCCAGAAGCCATTTCAGCGAAGCTCGCTGAATGTCCCAGCCCACTACTACGTCCTAATAACACAGTGTGGATCCGAGTGTATTAGAGTGCAAGTTTCAAAGGGGAGGCGATTCAAACATAAAAATAGAGTATGAATTACTAAAGTAAATTGATGAACTTAAAAATCGCAAGAGCACGCGCACTGAGTACCGGATCATAGAGCTCAAAGAGAGCTTCGACTTCAAGGAACAATTCCAACTCCGATCCACACTCAACAACGTCCACGCCTTCGCCCAGAGCCCGGTGCCATGATTGTTCGGCCGTGTGCTGCTGCAACGGGGTGCCGGCACCACTACTGCTGTTGTTGCGATCAAGACTACCATGCCCAACTACTTGTGGGGCAAGGTTTAGGATGGCTCCGCTTGCGCGATGGTGCTCTTCTGTCTCAGCATCAAAACCAAAAGTATCCAGCAGCCGCCAGCACACAAAGAGGGCCGCATCTACTTCTGGGTCGGGCAGCAGCTGGTGCCGTGTCGCTCCAACCACTTCTATGCACAGTACCGAGACTCTTCGACCCACCGAGCTCGACACTGTGCTCCCCGAACCAGTTAAGTGAAAACTTTCAGGAGCAGCACGTCTATTCCCACCGCCGTTTGCAACCTCTCCGCTGGCACACGAAGAGTGCGGGGACTGCGTTGGGAGTGGAACCTGAGATACCTGGCGGAACAAGGAAGACGGTGTTCTGGCTCTGTGCGCAGTAACGAAGCCCATGGAAGAAGGGCGTGGGAGTACTGGTGGTTTTACGGGAGAACTGGCCTTCATTGGTGATGGTGGTGGCGGCGGCATAGACAAGGAAGCATTACTCGAAGAATTTTGTCGCTCGAGAACGCTTCGACGGATCTCAAGCGCGAACTGTGCTGTGATAGGGTATCCGTTAGCGCGTGCCCTTTCAGGGTTCGTCACAAAAAGTGGATGGGCGTGCTCTTCAGAACTCATGTCTAAGTTGCTGGCATCCTTTGCCAGCGGCGCGCTGCGTTCACCGGCGTTACGCTGAGCATTGAACAATTTTCTTCTTTTCGGACGCAATGTCGGAATCATTTTTCCTGTATTTGCGTCCATGGTGAATTCTTCTTCGTCGTCGTCGTCGCTGTGATCGTGCTCGTCTACGCTGTCCAACGCTCGGGGCACTTGTGGATTGACACTAAGTGCGCTTTTGGCTAGAGATGCACTTTTCAAGGTATGCTCATCCAATGAATGCCCTTGTAACCAAGAGGTAACTGCTTCCGATGACGGTGGTAAAGGGAGCAGTGGTATCAGCCATATTCCATTTTGACCTACACGTGTTGGAAAAGGCATCGACGCGCTGCCATTGCTGAGTTTCATATGTCTTTGTTTCTCAAGCCCCAGTGCAAGACGTTTGGCTGTCCTTTGTCTTGAGCATATGCGCTGATGATGACGCTTATCATGGAAGAGTTGACGCTGAGGAGTCGTGTCAAAGCAGGGTAAATCATCCCTAAATTTGGGGAGCACTCTTCTTCTTGAATGATTCGGCAGAGGAGCAGTTTGCACGTCTGTACGCACGCTAAAGAAAGGCTCTACAGGCACCTCAAATTGCAGCCCATAATCATAGAGAGTCGCGACAACGTGCGCAGAACTGGGTGGTTCCACTGAAGGTCGTAATACATTTAGTGGATTTTTACTTATCTCGAGACGTTCGCTGCCAGTGTCATAAATAGGAGTATTGTCGGGCGAACTTGTCAAAGAGAAAAGTTGGCTCGGGCATTCAAGGGATTCTCTTTCCAAATAAGATCTGCCAGGTAAACCATGATCCCCAAGCCTCTCAGAAGTAAAATCGACTTCATCTTCACTACGATTGCCGTTGTCATTGACCAAATTTGTGCCTTGAAGGGTAGCGCTATCTTCGACGACTCCTTCGTAAAGTTCTTTCATAGCCGAATATTCGTAAGCCAAGTTGATGTGCTCCAACGTGTTTGATTCAATTGATAAGTGTGGACTTATGGGACTGCCTCCCGCATCGATGGCAATACCATCATGGCCATAAACCTCTGACTGATTAATCGTTTCCCGCCTTTGAGGCTGAGATAACCACCATCTCTCTTCATCCTCTTCAGCAGTCAACAAATCTTCATAGGGAGAGCTGACGCCGCAAAAGTTCTGATCGGGAGCTTTTTCTGAATGTGCTAAAGGCTCTTTTGATGCAACGGGCTCATCTTGAGATAGCATAATTTCAATATGACGTTGCTGCTCTTGTGTCAAGAATGATGAATTTCGACGCTTGAGCTGTGAAGATGTTGCACTTTTTTTATTACTTTCCACGTTATCTGATGTGATGCTGCTTTGAGAGAGTTGGGTGAACACCTGGGACGAGCTTTTGTTGTCACTAGAATCGCTATCTTCATCACTACTGTCTTCGCTCTCTTCTTCTTCGTTCTCTTCGTCACCATTTTCATGAATCACACGATATTCTGCACGCCGAGATTTGCGGCTCAGCGCTTCAAAGGATGCTTGCGAAGCAAGTACCCTTTCAACCTCTGCTTCCACACTTGGTTCCATGTTTTCTTCTTGCGGATACGTCGTTGGCCTACTCGATGCAGTATCACTTGACTTGGATGCCAAATCAAGTATTGTTTTTTTCCACGCTTCAAATTCACCAGCACTTGCGAGTCCTCTATTGACAACGTTCCCATCAGGAGGAGTCGCTTCAGTTGGAGCGTCAATTTGGGAACTCAGACCTAATCTGCGAGCACGGTCCCGTTCCTCGGCCCACATCCCAGTCAACGAGTTCACTGCGCGAAATGACTTCTTGGTGCTCTTTGGCGCTGCATCATTGGCTGGCACGTCTTTACCTGTGCACATACTTCTATTCAATATGTGATAAATAGTCGCGTCGATTTCAAGACTACACCTTGATCGACTTAGATGGTCAGGAGGCCGGGGAGGAGGTTCATCACTAAATGTGGGCTCAAGCTCTGGAAGTTCAGAGTCTTTACCAAGAAGAGATTCTTCATGTTTTTTTGCCCCTCCATAAACTGCTTGTGATAATTCAAAGTCGCGTGGGTCAATACCTCGCATCAATTGTGAAGCAGTTTGCTCTGCTGGGTAGGTCTCACTCTCTTGACCGTGAGTTGAGTGTTCATGATCACCATGACTATAATCCTGCACCAATTTGGATGGTGTATTATGAGCCCACCACAAGCGGTGCTCGTTTCGACCCGTGAATGGAGATGCAGGGCTTTTTCGCAATCTTCGCTTTGCTGGTGATCTGGAGGACGACATCGAACCGGGCGACGTTGAAAGCGAAAACGGCGTCGCCGGGGTGCCTCGACTACTAGGAGATTGGCTAGTGCCCGCCGCAGTTCTCCCCGGCATCTCAGGCATTGGTGACCGAAATTTGCAGCCTCTGAGGTGCAAGTAGTCCATACCTCCGACGTCGTGATCAATCAGGGCTTGGAGAATATTGTTGATATGCGCTTCATGAGGCTGCATTTCGACGCCTTGAATCACGCCTGATCTAAGCACGCCAGCGAGCAAACTAATGTGCTTCGGATTGAATAAAGTAATCTTTAAGTATGGCAATTCTTTGGGGTGAAAACCATATATAGGAATCCGCTCTACCACGTCAATGGAGTACACAAGGGGGCGCTGGATATACTGCTGCGCTGTTTTGGGAGGCTCTTCACAGTCATAATGGTCGCCGCCTCCAGTTTCTTCATCGCTACGCTTTGATAAAAACACCAAAGTACTGTCTAATTTAGCTGAAATCTCAGCAACAAGCCGCTTGGTCCAGGTCTTTAGAATGCTGGCATTGTCGAAAGCATGCAACAACCCACGACCAGCCTTACCATTGTTACCACTTTCTTCATTGTAAGACGGTCGTGCTAGTAGATAAGGTAACGAGCCATGAATGTGAGCACAGGTCTTCTGTCCACCTGGAGTAGATCCAAATATCCGAAGCACTGGGTATTCTTCAGCGTCTCTTGGAATGTGCTGGCGCTGTGGCTGATATAAAACTGGTTCTCCGTCACTGCTTCCTTGCGAACTTACAAAAGTGCTAGGAAGCGGAGGAGCCATGTAGTAGTCGATGCTTACCACTCTCAACTAGAGAATAAAGGTATGACAACCATGTGTAAGTTGGAAAATCTTTCGAAAACAAAATTATTGACTGAGTGACCCAACTCACCGAAATTAAAGGTACCGCAGGCATCGTAAAAGGTGCGAATACAAGCAGCTTCCTCTAGCTCTCCAGTGACCGGAAAATTTTCAACGCTAGAGCAAGACACTCCGCAGGAATTCGCGGCAACCTGCAATGAATCAAAATTTAAAACCAGAAAGACTATCCAAAGCCTGCGGCGCCAGTCTAAGTGTCATCGAATCGTCCTCAGCTTTCTCTCATCTACACATTTTTTCAAAATGTTCGATCAGGTTACCCACAGGAGGGGGATACTCATGTTCTTTTTCAGGTGTCAGACGTCTTTGGCTGAAACTCTTAAAACTTCTGAGCCTCAACGACTCAACCGTTGCGCTCCTCTACCACTCAGCGTGCTGTCCCATCTTTAATCGCGTCAAAGCATGGCTGCATCAGAACAGTTGCTTAGCGAGGAGACAATTCAGAAATATATTGAGGTTTTCAAAAATTTCGACGACAATAACTCAGGAACAATCGAACCTCACGAACTCGTTCGCATCCTCAACGAAGTAGGCGTGAGAAAGAGTGCGAAAGAGGTGTCTGAAATCATCAAGGAGGTCGACTATAATGGAGATAACGAAATTAATTTCGCAGAATTTCTGGCAATGTTACAACTTCAGCAGTCTGGGCCCACCACTGATGATGCTGTGGATGCCGTTTTCGATAGGTTCGCTGGCAAACATCTGATGTGCTCGCCAGACGATGGCATGAGTAGGATGGACTTAAGCCTAGCTTCCAAGGCGCTGAATGAGCCCATGGATGACTCTGAGATTGATTTATTATTCGATGAAGCGGGTATAACAGGGAGTGAGTTAATGAAACGAGATCAATTCCGTGCTGCATTTCGCGCAACGCAAAAAAGATAACCTTGGTAATCAATCCTAGCCCGGGCATGATTTCGCTGACAGGTAATGGCCTCAAAGACTTATGAGAAGTACTTATATCTTGAATTCTGCCGTACCTGAATGACTCGGCTGGAGTAGGTCTTCTCTTGTACCCTTTAGGCTTCTTGTGGTGGCCAATGAATATGAATATGATTTGACTCGTAAGCTCTTAGGTTATAAGTTTTCTGTATTATCCCGCGTCCCTAGATATGTCTAGCCATCTATTTCCATTGTGAAAGGCATTCATTATTTTTTCTGCCTAAGGCGGAAATCCATACCCTTAATGCCGGTGTCAATATCAACATGGATCTTTATCAAGTTATAATGGATCGTTAATCGATTGGTATCGCAGACAGACCACAGGGCAGAAAAGGAAAATGGCATAGGTCAGTTCGTCGTGAATTCAGATTTTGACCACTGAACCACAATACAATACTTTACGAACTTATCTATATTGAAACTAATGCACCATTTAACAATACTTTACGAGGCATTATATGGGCGGGGGTTGTGGTTCCTCAGCTGGAAGACCTGTTGAATCGACCTGATCAACGTGTTCCATAGCATCCTCATCCCCCACTCGGCTGTTGGTTTGAAGTGCCTTTTCAGCATCCTCTTCTAGAGGCTGCGGCGCTGCATCGCTAGAAGACATTGAGGGTGCCATGCGTAGAGAGTCCGGAAGCACGAAGCGAATGAAGTCCACTTCTACGTCGGCCGTCTTCTTCTTGTGATGCTTGTACCTACAGAAATACGGCGCCGTAAGATTGGAGAATGAATAGGTACAAGCAGCGTTAAATGCGAGGCGTCCATACAAATGGCGAGTTCGCAAAAGAACGAGCAAAGGAAACAATGTACATTTTCGGAATATCGAAGCGCAACTCAGCAATGACTTCGACCTCCAGCCCCCACTCCTCGGTAGCTTTTTTGACCAGAAACTTCCGCGTTGACGTTTTGTGAAGGGAGTAAATGGCTCGAGGTCGTAGCGCAATGGCTTGTTCCAGGAAAGTTACGTCTATCCCCGTATTCCGAGTGCCAAAAGGGGGGTTCATCACGACCTGTATTTGATACCAAAGGTAAAAGCAAATTAGCGGCTTTGAGCCAATTCATGGTAAGCAAGCTTGCAGAAAAATAATTCAGAGCAGATAAAGTAGAATTTCTCAAACAGCGACGAAAGAACAAAGTACCGTGTCTATAGTGGGCAGTCCTGTGGGGCGCAGCGGCATACTTGAGACGTCGCACTGCACAAGGTCCATCACTTCCTCCACATCGGCAGCCTCAATATTCTCTGCGGCGATAACTAACGCATCCAAATCTGCGTCGAGTCCAACAACAGCCGAGGCGCCCATCAAAGCACACCCAATACCAAGCATACCGGTGCCTGTACCTAGGTCAGCTACAACGCAGCCTTCAATGTCATCATTCTCCGCAGCTGCTAGCACCAGTCGAGACGCGATGTGAAAGCCTGTCGGAAATTGCTCCAGATCGATCTTTTGAAGCGTAGTGTCGAAAGGCCGCACACGTTGAAGGGCTTGCTCCAAGTCACGTAGTCTCATCGTGAGGAACTGACAGCGTGAGTAATGAACAAATAAATATGAGGTCGCCAAGAGCGTGCTCAAGAACTCACACACAAATGGCACTGTTCATCAATCGATGTGTAAAGAAACTAGGCTCTCTCGCCCAAGTTACAAGCCACTGTTCAGGACTTCTATATACCCAGCGATGCTACAGCCTATAGTAGTACTCTCTATTCTATTACAATATCTTCTTTTAGCTTGAGCGGAGATGCGGAGGTCACAGCTACAGCACTAGCAGGCTACAATAGCTATCTGATAAGTAGCTGTGCAGTGTTTGTCTATTTTACAGACCAACGACGAAGCTTTCAGTGTACTGTACCAACAATGAAGTTACAAGTTAGTTGAGTTACAAGAGATTACAGATGGGGAGCACGCCGCAGCGCTTTCACTACTTCTAGCTTCCAGTCTTTTGATCAACAGCTCACGTTTGAACAGAATAGCTTCATTGATATGGAAAATTTGAAGCAATACCGAGCTGCACAATGCCGCCGTAGCTTAGCAAGAAGTTATTACCTCGTAGTGAATTTTGGCTAGCAGGTTGCTGCAGCAAACAGGCAAAGATATATAGCGCATCCAATTGGCTGCATCAGTAGTCTTAAATATAATTATCTATGCCTAAAGTTTCCTGCATCGCTACTCTAGCCCTGGCAATTGGTGTTATCTCCCCGTTGAATGGCAGTGGAAACGTGCTACCACCTGGGCAATTTAAGGAGCAGTGGCGCCGCAAGTTTGATAGCCTAAATGAATTTTACATAACCCAGGACCCTCGTGCCGTCGAAGACCCTAGATTCTTTGTAGAATTGGCCAAGTCAGCTTACCACTGCGATGAGCTCGAAGTAGGCGTGGCAGCTCTTCAATCTGCTGCTATACTCGATCCATCTCAAGCAAGCGAGTGGGTAGGAATGGAGTGTGACTTACATTTCTATCGCAGCCGCCTAGATGGCACCGCACTTAGTGATGTTGCTCAATGCTTGAATCGCCAAATGGAGCTGGATTTAAATGGCAAGACCACAACCAGCAACCCTTCTTTTTGGGAATCATATAGCCGCATCTTGCTGGACCTTGGTCGCTATGATCATGGCATTGAAGCTCTCGAGAGATCGTTGCAGGCGTCAGCAGCAGTAGACGAGGGTGGGCAGGTCGGTGTGCCACACCCAAGGCGGTGGTGGTTGCTGGGCAAGGCTTATCTTACTGCAGACGAACCGTTGAAGGCCTTGGATGTGCTTGAACCTCACTTAGGTGTCTGGCGATTCGCTTTACAACATTCAGAGTTAGGCGACCTTGCTGATGAGCTGCCCGACCAAGTATCGAGCAATGCTACAGCTGCTCGTGCCGAACATGCAATTATGGGATTGAGTAGTAGCTTGAGTCTTGATTGGGTGGCCAGCGCCTGGCACGATGCCAGCCTCGCGCATTTGAAATTAGGACAAGTATCGGAGGCTCTCTGGCGCTGCCAAGTGGCATTGCAGTTGGAGCCCGACCATGCGAGCCCTCATGCCGAAAATTACCACCAAACCTTGGCCCGTATTTATGTTTTAGAGCTTGGCAGGCTAGATCTAGCGCGAGCAGCGTTATGGGGGCTAGCTGGTCTCAATAGAAATTCTGTGCCAGCGTCTGGGTTCTTGCGAAGAGGCTTTGATGAAGCAGCTGACCACTTCAAACGCACGCGCCAGGGGCATGATGATAGCTGGTATGGCTTGAATAGCTCAAACGGTATGCGCCACAGCATCGAAGGCAGCTTGGGCAGCAATCATGCGCCTCCCGATAGCTCGATCGAATGTCATGAAGTAGTAGACAGTATCAACAAACAAATGTACCCGTGTCAAATCAGCCCTGAAGACGAAGTGCGACTGCACCAGCTTGCTTTGCTCAGTGCCGATGATCCAGCTTACTACTTCACTATGGCGGTGCTTTCACCTTGTGCACGCAATACAGCCACCGACCAATGCTTCTGGACTGAGCACATACGACTTCCTGAGAGCGACCCCAACTGGGGCCACCAAGAGCCGTGCTTCAATTGCATGCCTGATATAGATAGCAAGGACGGGGCTGACTCGAGCGAATTGGGGGTCACGTCGGTTCACGCAAAAAGAATTGACGGCCTGGGTCGAAGTGACTGGAATAGTGATCATGAGACCTATGATCACGAGACCGACACTGTGATGGCAAATAATGAGCGCTACGAATACAGAGATGGTGGAGTAATTCTCGCTGACGTGCTCGAAGCTGCTTCTCCAACAAATATAACGAGCACTGCTGCCGCTGCTAAAGTAGTGCCTGCTGCAGTCCCCAAGGCTGCCATCGTGTACCTGTGCTGCGCAGACGAGCGCGAGGCGTTCGACCTCGGAACGAGCTTAGCGCTACTGCGAAATGCCATGGGCAATCGCTGGCGAAGACGTTACCCGGTTAGTGATGGTCTTCCAAATTTGTTGAGTTTTTATTATTTCTTTTCAAGATTGGTCGTGGCATCTTGCACAACTTCTTTACCTTCTTCTTTCTTGTACAAACAGCCTGACCGACCCATGAGGTGCAGCTTTTCAAAGATTACTATCGCTGTCCCCCTGCAGGTACTGATTCTTCATGACTTTCTTGTCGCACGCCACATGGATGCCCTTTATGCACGGGTCGGTAGTGACCTTGGCAAAAATACATCAAAGTCAAAAGAAGGGCTTGACTTGCGCTTCCATTGGTTGGCACCGCACGACTGGCAAGGCAAGTTGCCCGACGATGCATCTTCACTTCACTTCAACGCCACCAACAAGCTCTTCGGGTACGGCATGGGGTATCGTCACATGTGCCGCTTCTTTTCGGGCCCCCCACTGGCCGACTTGCCGGTCCTGAAAGACTTCAACTTCGTGCTGCGCCTGGACACGGACTCGTTTCTGCTTGGCCCCCTACAGGGAGACCCTTTGCAAGCTCTGAGCCAAGGCCAGGTGCGATGGTGTTCTTGTGGGCGTGTACAGTGATAGTTTGCATGCATAGGGCTAATGAAACTTGTAACATGTGCGTACTTCCGGCATTTTCTAACACACGCTTTCCGATCTGTACGCGTGTCTCAGTTCAAGTACGGCTATCTCAGCGCGTTTGTGGACCAGCCCTACTTCACAACCAACCTCTGGGCTACCACAGATGCTTGGCTTGATGCCACTCGTGAACTTCGCTCTGAAAGACTTGCCTCGATAGATGACAGAGAGGATGACCCTGGGCGGATGTCTCTAGCGGCTTGGCTCCAGGGGCAGCTGGCTCTCAGCGGTGGCAAAGACTGGAACGATGTTCGATACTGTTTCGCGACCAATTTCTTTGCTCTCGACTTGAATTGGGTGCGCAGCCCAGCTTATCGGTCGTTCTTCGCTGCACTCGAGAACAGCGGTGGCTTTTACAAGTATCGCTGGGGCGACGCTTGCGTGCAGTTTCTCGCCGTAGCGACTCTGCTTACAGACCCTGCCAACGAGGTGCTGCACTTCAAGGATATGGTGCCGTACTGGCACCAGGGGACGGTAATATTCCCGGAACACAAAGGGCTCTTTAGCCATGTGCACTTCTAAGATACGCAGCACAAGGCGAAGTAAACTGGTGATGGCTTTCAACTCTGGACTGGACTTAAAAGTTGTAATAAACAGTTGAAGAATAAGATTAAAAGTTAACAGTAACAGTTAACACTGAGAAATGCGCAGATGGCGCGAGGAGCCGCATGTTTCTCTCTACCCCGCAACCCAAATCCCAAATGGAATATAGATCCGAGGGTAAGAGATCTACGAGCGCGAGCGATATAATTCTGGGAAGGGGCTACTACGTATACATGTCCCGTTGAAACGAAACGTCCCGTTTTGAACAGAAGTAAGCAATATGTATGGCTATGGGTAATGACAACGCGACGCGACCGACGAGGTACATACGTAGTACATAGATATATAAAGGATAAGCAATCACTTTAGAGGTAAATAAAATGAATAAATCAATATCAGCTCATAGATGCACTCAATGCTGCTGTCTCGTCCGCTGTAAGCAAAGTATTCAGTGCGCGCTCCGCATCACCTACAAGAAGCGAAGAATAGCCAGAATTGTCTTCAAATTGACCGCGTGTAGAAGCATAGAATCAAGCAACAATGAAGAGTGACCAATATAAGGAAGCACGCCATAAATAAATGAGATTCCAACCAACGAACCTCGATTAGCAATAAGGGCCGCCACAACCACGTCCTCAGCAAAGCCCATGTCCTTCAGTTGCGCAACCACAGCCGAGTCTACGGTCACCTCGGGCTCTGGAGTAGGCTTTCTTGTGGGTGCAGTGCGCGAAGGAGCTTGCTGTGGCGTGAAGCGAGGAACTCCAGCCACTTCATTGGACCTTGTGTCTACAAGAGGTGTCTGTTGAGGTCTCGCAGGGTAAGCACTTTGACTACCCCCAAACATACCGGAGAACCCACTCGAGATGTTGGCCCATGCTTTTTCGGCAGTCTCTTTCACCCCACCTCCGTCGGCTGCAGGGTGTGGCTCTGACGAGAAAGTGCGGGCCGATTGTGAGTAGTCAGGAATCATGCCAGAATGCGGCGAAGCAGGGTTGCCACTCCCGCCCGAGGTGTTCCCGAAAGACGGCGGGTGCGGGCGCGCGGGAGGAGCATGCCTCAACGGCTGAGGTGGTGGCTGCTGCGGCTGCTGCGAGGGAGGAGGCTGGAACTGCAATTGCGACTGCGGAGATGGAACCGGTGGCGAGGCAGCATTGGAAGTTGCCGCTTGCTCGGCTTGACGCTTGTTCACGATCACAATGTCGTTGAGGTGAGCGTCAGGGGGGCGTAGCAACGAGTTGGGGACGAGAAACTCGAGCATTTCGCCTGAGGCCATCCCCTCCGGCACTACCAGCTCAATTTCCTTGCCAGATCCTGGGAGCGTGATCTACCGAGCATAGAAAGAACATTAGCAAAAATGCAAGCTATCAGACAGAAAGCTCTGAGAGTAGTCAAACGTCAAAATAAACACAGAAGAAAAACTCCACGCGCTAAACATTTCAAGTACGACAATACCTTGATGCGCCCGCCTGGCCCGACGCCTTCCGGCACTTTGGTGGCCAGTTGCGTCCTGCCGTCCGCAGCTGCCGCTTGCTGCTGCTGTGGCTGTGGCTGCTGCTGGGGAGGCTGGCTTGGAGGTGGCAGTGGTGGCGATGGCGCCGCAGATGCTTCCGCATCGGCAACGGCGTTGCTCGCGTCTTCCTCCTCCGCCAGCTCACGCTGCAAGCGCCGCGCAAGCGCCTCGTCGTCGTCTTCTTGCTGCGAGGCCACCCCGAAGTCCTTCCGCAGCACTTCCTGAGCAAAAGCATGGTCTTCAATTTCCGCGGCGACCGCACTCAGCCTCGATGCCAAGTCCGCGTACCACCGCTCTCCTTGTTCCAGCTGAGCTCGCGCTGCGCTCGAAGCAGTCAGCGCGTGCTCCAACACGGCTGCTAAACGGCTGCTGCTGCTTCCGGGGTCCCCGCTCACCTCACGGAGGGCGAAGAGCGCCTCATTAAAGCGTGTCGCAAGCGCTTCGATCGAAGCCAGGAGTGCTTCTTGCCCTGCTCTCGATAAGAGTGGCTCCCCTCTGGCGAGTCCGTCCGCGTCCAAACTGTCTCCAGGGCTCACAGGAGCGTTGAGGGCAGTGTCCAAGGCCGTTACACGCGCGTGCAGTGGCGCCAGCACGATCTTCACGGCTTCTCGAGGGCTCACTGCTTCTGTGCCATTCATACTGCCACTGCTGGTATCAAGAAGGGCAGTCGACCCAGCTTCATCACCACCTCTGCTGCTGCCCGTGATTGCCGGCCGCGCCATCATAGCAGCAGCTGCTCGCCAGAGGGGAGTCACCAGAGCCTCGGTGCCGGAGCCGCCTTTCGCTGGGAGTGCAGCAGCCAGGGCCTGCGCAGACGCGTCCCGTGCATCGAAAGCGGATGCCGTTTGAACTAGGGCACGAGTGAGAGGGATGGCCGCGGCATCAACGGCACTGGTGAGGGCTGCAACCCGATCCGCATGCTCCGTGGTACCAACCCCTGGCGCCAGAGTAGGGCTGTTGGCTTCGCGGCCGTCCAACAGAGAGGTCCTGAGCGCGTCGCTCTCCACGGCAGAGGGAACAACCGCAGCAAAAGCAGTGGCAGAACTTCCCATGGCTGCAGCGGCTTGCGCAGTCGCTACTTGAGCTGCAAAAGTTCGGTCATTGGCCTGCGCCGCAGCGGCTTCTCGAGCCAGGTCTTCCCGGCCCAAGTTCAGGAGCTTCGCGCCCTCCACAAACGACGCGTCCGCCAAGGTCGTCGCCAGCTTCGCGTCGCTCTCTCGTGCCACACCCCACGCTATCTGAAGCTTCTTGAGCCGCTGACCGAGCGTTTGAAGCGCGGTGCCGGCGCTGCCGCAGAGGTTAATGCGCTGAGAGTCTCCACATGCTTCGCTCAAGCTTAAGAAGCGGGCAGAGGCCCCTTCTTCAGCTTCCAATACTTTCTGCGCTGAGTCCATGCGTGCCTTGGCTTCCGTGGCCACGGTGTCTAACATTTGCACCTGCTTGCGCAGTGCTTCTTCGCCGCCGCTGGCTTGCCATTTTGCGACACGCTCCCAGAGACCGTCTGGCACGCGGCCCTGAGGGACCAGGAAAATGTAGAGATGTGAGAGAAAGAGAAGCTCCAAATTATTGCGCAGAAAAAGAGCATCGAAGTCGTACACAGTTTCGCGACAATCATAGCTACAAAGGGTCAAGAATAGGTGCTAAAATAGCGCTTGAAACAATAACAGATATAACTTTTGGTAGTAGGTAATACCTGAGACATGGCAAACGCTTCGGTCGCCATGCGCTTCGGTTCCAAGGCAGCTCGACCACGGGTTCCCAATGCTAGCGCTGCGTGACTCGACTTCTGGGCAGCTGTGGCCAAGGTTGCCCACTCGTCCGTGGCAGCCGCTCGGAGACTACGCGAGAGGAGGCCTTTCAATGGCAACGGCTCGTCGGTGGTGGTGGCGTCGCTTGTGCTAGCGTCAATTGCGTTGGGCGCAGCGGGCAACGTGAAGTTGTCAAGCAAATCAAGGCCTTCAACTACTGATGATGCTGCAGGAGCACTGTAGCCTTCCTCGGCTCCGGTTAGTGTAGGAGGCGCAATAGCAGTAGCTGCTTGTTCATCGGCAATGGCATGAGCGAGGCGAGCACCAATGTCCATGGGTTCGGCAGCGCGGCGAACGACGAGCGCAGGCAGTGGTGGTGGCGTGGCAGCATTGTCGCCGTCATCACCGTCATCGTCAACAAGACCAGCAGAAGCCAGTTGCGCTTGCACGAGCTCCTGGGTGGCCATCGACTTGAGGCCCTGCGCTTGCGCTGCGAGGCCGGCTGCGAGCCCCCCATGCGCGTCGTTTGCACTGGTCGCAGCACCCTTGTTCGGCGGTGGCGCGAGGGCTCTGTCGCAGGCCGCAATGGCAGCGCGCAGCCGCCCTACCCGCTCCTGTTGTTGTTCCTGAGCACTTGGCCCTTCACCTGAACCCACCGCAGTCGCAAGCTCTTTGGCACGCCACCAGCACGCGACAGCCTCGAAGCACGCAGACTGAAAATGCATGTGCCTTTGCCAGCTGTTGTCGAGTTCGACCAGTTGTGGAGACGCGTGCACGCACGCGAGGGCATCACTGTACATAGCAGCAGCCCCTGCGGCGAGCTGGGCAATAACCGCTGGGTCTCTGCTTCCGCCACTAGTCGCAGACTGGCTGCCTCCTTTGAGTGCTTCTTCGTAGCAGCAGGCTTGAGCCTGGGCCAGCATGAGCGCCATCGCCATATCGAGTCCGGGGGCGCTTAAATCCGTAACTCCAGCAGCTGCTGCCACTCCCTGACCTACAGCAGCGCCCTGAGGTGGCGGTGGCGCATTCGTTTGCACTCCAAGCGCACGGAAACCACCTTCACCGAGCAAAGCTTTCACATGGTCAAAGACTCCAGCAGCGCATTGAAAGCCGTCTTTTGCGTCGCGGACGCCCGCCAAATCGTTGCGGTTTACAAGAGCAGCGCGCTGAGAGAATAAGGCGCCTAAGTTGTAGAGGCTGCAGCACCTTTCAAAGCTCACGCTGCGACTATGAGCCACGACTGCAGGCTTGAAAGCGTCGCGCCACATGAAGCGAAAGGCCATGTTCTCGTCGAGCGACGCTCCCAAAGCCACCTTCAATTGCAAGCGCAAGATGAAGACGATGGTGTCATTGAAGAGGCTACTAGGCTGTTCCGAACAATATCAGTAATCATGAATTCAATGAAGTTTATGAATACCTTAGCATGACAAAGAGCTGCAGAATAGCGCACTAAAGCTGCCTCCACATTTGGGTCCGATCTCACTGCTTGGATTTCGACCCGTCGAGCATCCTGCCACAGAAGCATTGTTTTGAGGTGCCACATAAGGAGGGGTAGATTTATCTAGGCGCAGGCTAGACCTCTATCCGGATCGAGCACGAATTGTAGGTCGAGATTTTGATATTCATCAACAACCTGGTTGACTTAAATATATTTTCTACCTCTCGGAGATTAATGAAGCGTGATAATTCTTTTTCAAGTGAGGCACGATCTGGTCTCGGAAGCAGCTGGTCTGTTTCTGCAGGGTTTTGCTCTAGTAAAAGCGCAGCGCGTAGTTTGGGGAGAACATCAGCACTGCTAACAACGCATGCCTTCACAGGAATCGCTAGCATGCCTGTCTCGTGTAGTCGGCCCCTTGAATGTCCACTGAGTGTTCAGTATCTACTTGTTACTTGGTCGGTTTTGGAGTCTCGACACTACTGTACGACGCGACGTACGACTGTACGTATTTTTTAAAATACAGAACTCATATTCTATCTGGGTATCTCCTCTAGATTTTTCCCTGTCAAGGAGAACAGAACACAGAACATACTTACGTCGCGTCGGCCTGTTGCGTTGGTCTGTTGTCACGTTGTCACGCTCAACTTCGCTAGAAAGTCAGAGGCACTGCACTGCTGCACTGCTTGCGTTACTGCTCTGCTCAGAAGCTGCTGATTTGTTACACTTATCCTAGTAAGGCTTACTACTAAAGCCGCTTCCCAAGGACTTCAACGAGTTGGTCCGAATTTAACTACTATGGTTTGACTAATCATCGACGCTGGCTCCTACGTGTGCCAGAAAATAAATAATTACATGCTCTCATTCAAGGGAGAAGAGCCCAAAGCTATCACGCATTCATGCCCAATGGCTCAGGCGATGCTCGGAAGTTCTGATGCTGCAGGGGAAGCCCAGCCTATATCAAGCAAAGCAGTTAACGGAGGCCACGTTCATTCTGCAACAGAGAGGTCTTCTGCCGCTGAATTTTCGCAACCCAAGGGAAGTGTATCGACATAAGAAATATAGGAGTAATACACAAGGAGTTATAAAGCGCGAATGACGAGTTCAATGTAGGTAAAAGCTACACTTTTGAACATCTGAAAGCCTCTGAATAACATCTACTGCAACTGTCGTATATTTTTCCTCGTTGATTTGATTTTGAGAATTTGATTGTATCATAACTGATAACTGACTTTGGTAAATCCTACTTGTATCCTACATAAGATCCCACGTGTCCACAATGGCGCTAACACCAGGAAGACCCCAAGGCTACACATACCTCGGCCAGGTGCATCAATAAAAGCGACATGCACTTGTGAGATCACACATTCAAATCGAGTTCCCATACCCATACCCATACCCAAATCACAGGGAAGTAGTAAGTAGTAGCGGGATAATATGTAGGAGCAGGGAACATGAACAACAACAATAAACAAAAAAGAAATACTGCAAGTAGAAGCGTGAGCATAAGCAAAGTGCGATGTAGAGTTCGTAATCAACATGCATATAAGTATATAAGCGGCTTTGAGCGTTGAGCGGCAGGGCATTAAAAGTTTTCGCCCTGGTTCTAGTTCC
>Ga0307979_1000673_pt1 | contig 23833 bp, 11 predicted proteins | sample OrgLakmetage1058_FD_201833 | JGI IMG/M metagenome (GOLD analysis project Ga0307979, IMG submission 201833) | Saline water microbial communities from Organic Lake, Antarctica - #1058 | ecosystem: Environmental > Aquatic > Non-marine Saline and Alkaline > Saline | place: Antarctica: Organic Lake...
CTTGAGACCAGGAAGCAGGACTCGAAGGGCGGCCTGAGCAACCGCGGACTCGATCATGGCGAACGCATCGACTGCTTGACGAGCGAGGCCCAAAGGAAAGTCAATGGTGCCGACTAAATCGTGGGCAGACCTATGGGGTCGAGAGATATTGAGGGGAGATATCGAAGAGGAAGACGAATGACGGACGTGTGTAAAAACAAACCGGGTAAGGGAAAAGATAATTTGAAAACCCATTACCGCAAAGCAGAGATATATCCTTCCATTTCTAGGGGGCAGAAAATAGAGTGCAGCTCCCAATTGTGCCATACCACTTGTCGTAGTCGTAAAGGCTAAACCGAAGAGGTGCTGACAGTTCCGGGTATTGTGGCAGGGCGAGGTGGGGGAAGCTCACAGAGGTGGCGAACTGAGGGTTGGTGGTCTCAAAATGCGTGATGGTTGATTGCTCTTCGCCCGCGACACTCACCTGTGAAATCATCATCGAAGTTAAGACGAAGACCACCCGAAATGGAAGAAGCTATGCTAGGACTGGGGCCCAATATGCTTCGATATTTGAACGGGTGAAAACGGAGGCATCAACCGCAGGATAAATCCGAGTGCAGGCTAGAAGCACATGCACATTCACACTTGACCTTGAGGTACGGGTCCAGCCGGCCGTTTTCGTCTGCCGCCGGCAAGCTCCTCGCTTGAAACACGTGCACAAAGAGACCGAATGGGACTGTACTGGCGGCGTTCAGCAGCGGCCATTGAGTGTTAGGAGCATCCGCCACCGAGGCCCGATCCATACCGATGCGCACTAAGATCCGACCGTTGAGCAGTTTGCCGCCGCCTCCGACGCTGCTGCCAATCACGGGCGACGGTTTCAAGGTGATCCACCGCGGTTGCGCCATGCATACGTCGTTGTTGCCACTGTTGTCGACTCCCCAGACGTCCTCTGGCCGAAGCCGCAAATACGCCACCATACGTCCGGAACTCAAGCTTTCGCGCCCTTCTTGGCCTTGCAAGATGGTAAGGAGATGAAGAAGAAATGCGAATGAAAGGAGTTCACCAAGGAAGAAAGAGAATTTCTTTATTAAAAGTATAAGCTAGTATTCTTTGTCTTGAAGAAGCCCATTTTTCTAATCCACTACTGTAACACACATACAGGCAAGCTTGCCCACCGTTAGCCTCAGTGAAATGGTTCTCCGAATCAGCAGCGTAGGGCGAACCCCGGGACGAGTGCTCGTACATGTGCAAAAACACGTCGGGCAAAGATGACGTAGGCCACTCCACACCGCGCACCTATAGGTGTATGATTGTGCGTGAATACCAATGACAAAGAAAGGAGGTCAAGGAATATAATGATGTATTCAAACACTTAACTTGGTGCTGTTTTGAAGCCTTCAGAAGAAGCTTTTAGTCTACCTTCTTTTCCTTGTCTCCTTATACGCACAACAATTCCACTTGAATTCAATTCTTCTCCTCTCTCGTCTCCGTATTATACCTCATAGCAGCTGTCTCCCTGTGGAGGCAGAGGCCAATTCGCAATCCCGCTTCCACTGCTGCTATGGCGAAGCGTTTGCTGGCTGTTGCGCGCCACTACCACTGACCCGAGCGGCTGTGAGGCATGGCCGCAGGAAGCTACCAGGGAGTAGCGAGTGCCGGAGCCGCCGAAAGTGTCCTTGTCCGGGAGGCCCTGTGAAGACATAAAGAATGGATTTTACATTTTAAAAAAGGATTGAAGCTCTTCGCACAGGATGCAATCATTGATTGAGAAGCACTTCGAACGGATTCACAAATGAACATTACTAATAGATACGAAAATAGAGGTCAAACCAAATTTCTTACCATCGCTGCGTAAACGGCAACGCGCAATACATGTGGACACGTGGGTGGCGGTTCATTCCGCCCTTGTGGAATTGCTGCTGTTGCCACGCCAGCAGCAAGCGAAGAGCTTCCTTCATTCCCAATGGCAGTCCCCTGAGAAGGAGGTGGAGGTGGTGGCGTCGGCGGTGGCGCAAGAGGCTTGATTTTCACTTTCTTCACCGCAGGAGCGGCCGAGGCGCTGCGGCCGAGAATGGACTTAGGAGGCGGCTCGACGCGGGCGGAAAGGAGAATGCTGCCGCGGTACGCGCATCCTTGCCTTGCCTCAGCATTGTTCAAGGCCTAAGGTAGATGAGGAGAAAGGAACGAGTGACGTAATCATGCAACATCGGTGAGCATTGAAGAGAACATGGAAAAAGATGGCAGTTATCCATCCACTTCAGGGTACAATAAAAAAAGGGTTTAAAAATCGCTCTTCTCATAGAAATACTGCATATCAAGCTATAGATATGCATAGGGCCTCACAGAACATCGAGGATCGTCTCTTTTGTCATTCCACTTCCCATTTCAGTTCACTCATACCTCAACAAGGGACGCATCCTCGCCCAAGTTGAGCGCAGGTTTCGAAGGGTCAAGGTTCGGCAAAGGCCCCCCGTACATGTGCTGCCAGAAAGGCTTGCCGAACCGACTGCGCGGAGTGGAAGAAGGCTTTAATTCTTCTTCTTCTTTTTCTTCTTCGTCGTCGTCGTCTTCGTCATCCTCTTCCTGTCGTTCTTCGTGATCACTGCTAAACTTGGTCAGTGTGTTCGACATCGCGGCGAAGTTTTTGGAGAAATTCTCAGAAATGCCCTTGAGGTGCGAGGAAGACTTAAACATGGACGGTGCGGTGAAATCTTTCGGGTGAGCCGAAGAATCCAGTCGAACAGCCTAAGCGTTGGAAAATAAACATTGCTAAGAAAAGGCCGGTGGAATACCGTAGTACAATGAAAAACAGCACCGAGAGAGTCAAAACAAGGTCCAGGCGCAAGCGCATTCTATTCAGAGCCCCACCAACACAACTAAGAATGGCACCAAGGTCAAATCAAAAATGCCATTCTCTCTCTCCGTGCATATATTACCGCAAGGTCCAAGTCCGCACATCGCCCCACAGCTTGAATGGGGGTATTTTTGCTGGTGACTCCGAAGGCCAAAAAGCCAGGATCGGCGTCGGCCACTTGAATTGACAAAGCCTGAGACACTGCAGGCTGCCGCAGCGGGAGGCGAAGCTTTGTTGTATTGTACATAGAGCCGCCAAGAGAAAGAACAGGATTACACGAAGCAGAGCAAGAAAAGAGAGTAAATAGCTGATCAAAAGGAGAGAACAAGTACCGCGTTTGGTAGAGCCTTTAAAATGCACACACAATTCATCCTCAAAAGTGCAACCATGGATTTTTCTGCACACCTAACACACCTCTGTGTTGAAGTTTGCTTGAAGAAAGTTCTCGGCCGAGGACTGCGACGACGACGACGACGAGGCTTTCTTGGAGGGCGAAGGAGGGGCCGTAAACCCTACGAATTTCGGCTTCGTGCGGGTTAAATGAGTCGCCAAATCGCCGAATTGGAGCTGCACAAACGCATCGAGCCCGGTCCAGCTGCGCGTGGAGTCACGGAGAAAGAAATCAAGACGCCAAAGGCGCGTGTTCATGCACAGGCATGGAAAACATGGACTGCAAGAATTGCATTTCTACTCAAGTTAAGGAACAGTAACTAATACTTCGGAGTTTGTACGAGAAAGAAGGAGATGCAAATCAAACATGCATTGGGATTTCAGTCGTGTGTGTCATACCAAAAAAAACTTATTAACTAATTGAGCACGCGCAACCTCTTCTCTCTCGTAGAAATACCGTTGCGCAAAGTTGTCATAGTCCATGGGCGGCAGCCCTACCGCGGCGTGGCACCTCAACCGCAGCATGGAATAAGTGGGTCGACCCCCCGAGCTGAGGCAAGCCTCCTTGGAGGGGTCGTAGTTGCTGGAGGCCTCGATCGCCTTCTCTTTGGCACGATCGTGGAAGGGGGCCACTTCTCCTGGACCCAGCACCGTGATCGAGCACTGCAAGTAGCCACGCACCTAGCAGTATAAAAAATAGAATATAATAAAATAAAATTGAAGGAAGAAGATCAACATGCGCGCTAAACCTCACACGACCAACGAGCCGAATTGAAAAGCTAAGTAATGGTCTCGTAGTTTCAGGCAATAAAGGTACAGGAAGAAAAGGGAGTAACCTTGGGCTCTGCTTTGCCTTCCTCGTACTCTTCCAAGGCCATCCACTTGCGGTAGTACTCGTGGCCCTTGTTCGCGAAATAGACGGCTTCCAGGCCAACCACGTATTTGCCGACTACTTTCCCTCCGGGCAATACCTTAGGCACACCACGCACACACGCCGAGAACAATTAAAAAAACGCACGCACGCACGCGTCAAGAACCCCTCCAAGAATAGGGAATGAGTTTAACGCGGATGGGCACGAAAGAGAATTTGGTAAAGGAGAAATAAAGTGAAAGGAGTAATATTTCACTAAGGTACACCATCGTAATCATCACGTACCGTGTGCGTGTCAATGGCCTCCATTTCTACGTTCAGGCTTCCGAGAGTTTGGGGCGTCACATTGGGCACTTCATAGACGAAGGTGTCGTCGAAGATAGCGTTTTCGGCCGAAGGCATCACTCGCGTGCGCTGCCGAACTGAATTGACCTAATTTTAAAAGGAAGAGTTTTGAATACATTTTTTGATGATTATTACGGATTGCGGTAGAGGGAGACACAACAAGTTAGGGAACAAAGTTTATATACATTATTTGAAAAGTCTTTTCTCAGTCAAAGGAAAATGCATGTAAATTCCTCGACTTCTAATACCCCTCCCTTTCTCTGTGTACCGTGACGGCGACCATGGGATCCGGCACCCCACTCCCGATGAGACTGCCCGCCGACGCCAGCGCTTTGGCTTGGATCACGTGCACAATCACTTGGTAAGTGCCTGGGTGCACCTATGTAGGAAAGGAACCAAATAAAGGAGGACAAAGGAGCAAAGGCGTATGAAAATTGGAGTAGGAAGGGGTGCACATCTCGTCTCTGGGAAAGATGCGAAACCAACGAATAAGCAAGAGAAAACAAAAATGGCATAAAGACTCTGCTAAGTGCGTGTGCAATAGCCCAGGAAAGTGTGGTGCGCGCTTTCGATCGATCTCATAGTGCAAAGCGTTACCGTAATGCTGGCCAGCAGAGCTTCAGTTTCCGCTTCTGCTTTCGCGGCCGCAATTTCTTCGGGGGTCTTCTTGCGAGCAGCCTCTTTGGCCGCTGCTTTCCGCTGCTTGGATGCTCGCAGCTCCACGCGCCGCTTGGCCTTCGCCGCCTTGGTCTCGGCTGCTACCACTGTAGAGGGAGCCGCCTTCTGTGCCGACGGTCGTGCGGGTTCCACTTCCTCGTCGTTTCGATCGGCTGCAGACGCCGCTGCGTCATCATCGTCATCGTCATCGTCGTCGTCGTCGTCTTCGTCGTCATCGCTTTCGTCGTCACTGTCGGACTGTCCTTGAATGCACTGAGCAACTAAATCTGCGGCGTCGCTTCGATAGACGCCTTGCAGTTGAACCTCCAAAAAGCAACCGCCGCCGTCTTCCAGGTCGTAATCGGGAGCTGCGGTATTCGCATTCGATCTCTGGGCTGCACTTGAACTCACGTATTGTGGGTTAAGCTCGAGGGGAACTTTAGCCACAAATTTCTTGTCTGGTCGGTGGCCTTCTAAGGCAGAGCCAGTCCAAAATGCTTTCGCGACTTGCATTGGGCCGCCGCGAAGGATATGCCTTGGCTGTTCCACATTCAGCTCGAGCTGGCAACCCTTTAAGCCCTCCACAGGAAGCAGGAAGAGAAATCGCTCGTTCCACTGTAAAGTTTGTTATTGACCCCACACACATTCGTGTGACCAGTGTGATTTGACAATAACTAGGGTAAGGCTAAAGACAACCTTGAGACGGCCCTCACTCTAGGCCCGCTTACTTTGCAGACCTTAAAAACTATCATGAACAATGATGCATCAAATCAGACCTTCAAGACCTTACCTCAAGATTAGGCGAGGGTGATGAAGAGACCATTGTATTGCCGCATTTCAAAGTTATGACCGGCGGAAAATCTGACCATGCGCCCACTCCACGCCTAGATAAAGAGCACAACAGGTGCGAGATGAATCTTGCAAAAAAGTAAACATTAAGATTTCAAAGTTGTCAAGCAAGGATGTAGATACTGTCCAAGAATGACGCACTTTTTGTCATTGCCTGCCACGACTTCGCCGATGTCTCCTTGCATTCGATACACCACCACACGCAACATGTTGGTATCGTTTGCCATTTTTCACCCAGTGGAGGAAAATGGCTTGGTGACGTGTGATGTGGGTGGATGACTGAATAACCGAGGAGGAGCGAGCGGCAACAAAACAGGTGAGCGGGTGACCCCGATGACCCCCAAATAATATGCATACAATACAGACTCCATGGATTCTCCTCAGTAATTACATCGTAAATTGACGAATCATTTTCACCTGAGGTTCTCAGGATCTCAGGATGTTCCTTGCAGCAGCAGCAGCAGCAGAGGGAAGACTCACTGACAAAACTATACAAATTTTTAGACACTCCGAGAGGCATTGGTTTGACTTTGTGGTACTGCGCGAGCCTCCCACCACGATGGCTACTAGTAGCAGAGTCATCAGCGATAGCAGCCCCGAAGTGAAAATTTTGCACTCCAGAACTGGTGGTCCTTCCGCACCAAAGAGTATAGTTGCAGAGTCAGCACATAGCGCTGGCAAAGCTCCCTCTACGGGTGTCATTCCGCCCACAGACTTAGAAGAGGAATGTGTAATCTGCCTGGATAAACCTGAGTCTTTCCGAGGGAAGCTTCCATCCTGTGTAAGTGTGCTCAATCCGATAATTGCTTTTGCTGTCCCACCAATTGTCGTAGAAGTGTATATGCCACACAAATGGCGGTTGCATTCCCCCGAGCCCCTTTTGTCCCTGCTTCATTCCCTTTCCTCCGAGATCGATCAATACTTAATCAACTTATCTTGCTCGTGTTTCCACCTCTTTCAGGACCATATTTTCTGCTTCGATTGCATCAAAAAGGTGAAGGGTGCACTCCACTTTTGAAGCCTGCTCTGTGTTGCGAGTTTATGTGTTTGCCTCTCTAATACTTTCCCCCGTCTCCTCGTAATTTTAGTGGAGCGGACACGAGAATACTTGCCCGCTTTGCAAAAGACGCTTTACCAAGATCAATAAAGTGGCGACGAGTGCGGGAGTTGCTTCTTCAGCGACGAGCAGTAAAGGGAAAGGAAAGCGCAAGCGCGGAGCGGGAGGCACGGGCGAAGGAAGCGTCAAAGTGAAACAGCGCTCACAATCTCAAGGCTACTTGAGCAACAGTGGTCCTAGCATACCGCATCGTAAGTTATTGTTGAAGGAGACGTGGAACTTTCTTTGGGGTTCCTTTCGAGCATTTTAGGTCATCGCTTCGAGTCGCTCATGTTATTTTGCTTCTGCTTTGCTTTTCTCTTCCGTCGCCTCATGCCACCTCTGCTCTAAACCTTTCGCCCCTTTTCTTGATTGTCTGTTTGTGCTGCAGACCTGGCCAGCATGATGGGTGGCAGCTTTGAAGCGCACGACTTGTCGTCGTTGATCGAGCTCGGGCTCATGACCTCCCTCGCCAGCCGCCCCAATCTCGCTGGACTCCTGTCGCACAGCCACGCGCGCAACTTTCAGGCCCGGCGCGACGAGCACCTTCGGGCCCGCCAGGAACAACAACAACACGCCCTCCACAGCCGCCGCAACCAGGTAAACTGAAAATGCACTATTCCTTTTTCGGCCCTGATATCACATTAGTTTGGTTGAGTTCATATCTCACCAGCAATTTATCTCACTTGCCATCCCCTTCACCTCAAATTTTTCCTGACCTCTGCACCCTTTGTCAACGGAATTGTTTTAGCCTGGCGAGTCTGGGTTTTCCGTAGACAACCCAGAAGTGATAGCCGACAGCGATGACGACGACGACGTTCAAATTATTGATCCTCCTTCTTCGTCGTCGTCTTCTTCTTCTTCCTCGGGCTCCTCGAGTTCTGCGTTAAATTCTTCTTCGACTTCGGGGGCTTCGGCGCACTCGAGTTCGTCGCAGAGCTCCTCTGCCTCCTCACAGTCACCTGCAGGCCTGGTGGATTACATGCCCACCTCACGGGCTTTCTTCGAAGATCTTATGGAAATGGGCTTCGGTGACGTAGACTCTGACAGTGACAGCGATGACGGTTGGTAAAAGGAAGTGCCTGGTTCGTCTCCTCTCTCGGAACGAATTCAAATTTTGGTAGAGGGAACCGGAGCTACATGCGGCGTCTGGGCTCTTGTTGTATATATGCTTCTCTTCTTTGAATTGCGCTGCCACCAGTGGTCAATGATTGAGGGAGATGGCGGTGCGCAATAACGAAGAAACTCAAAACGCAATTATTTATTATTATTATTATTCTTGTTACTCGTGGTTATTATTATTCATTTGTGAATTCAAGGCGGCGGTGTGAAATGTGGGACATGGTGCATACCTAAGCCGGAGGCGGAGAATAAATGGGATATGGGGCCCTGTTTCCATTTCCTTTTATCCTTTATTTCGAATTGCCATCATCATACATCATACGTAGTACGTAGTCTTACCAAGAACAACAAGACGCAAGACGTCCGACCGTCCGACGTCGCAATTTGCCAGAGGATTAAGATTTTGAGACAGGCCCCGAAGGGCCGGAATTAGAAGACTACCAAGTAGAGAAGAAAAGCAAAGCAACGCAAACCAGACCTAGGAAGCTAATCAGGCGCACATGCCCGAGTGGAGGATTAAGATCTAAGATGTTGATCTAGGGGTTAAGAGTTAAGGAACCAAGACTCGGAACGCGGCCCTGATAAACGGTAATAAAAAAGGAAGGAGATACCACAGGAGCCAGATGCTTATTGCTGCTTTCTTCGCGGTTGTAGCTGTGTAGGTTTCAACCAGGAAGGCACAGGCCCATGCAACTAGATCGCGCTCCTTTTCCATCGCCCTGCATGCTGCATGGCACTAAAACTGGAGAATATCCTCTTTACGCCATGGTGGTGTCACCCTCTGCATCTGCCTCGCCCTCCGCAGCTGGTGCCCCCACCGGCATGTCACCCTCGAGAGCAATGGCGTCCAGGTAAGGCTGAGTGGCCTCGTCTTCGAAGGACATGTACTTTTGGTCAGGCCCAATAGCAACGATGCTCAAGTTGGAGGCTTCCAAAGTCTTCTCAGCTTGCACGCAACCTGCTAAGGCTTTAACACCGTGCTTGATGAGCTCATCCAAAGGCGCAGACGAAAAGGTCGCTGCGTGCTTTTCGAGGTAAGTCTTGCCTGACTGCGCGCGGGCACCAATGGCCATGGCCGTGTACTCCGAGTAGTGCCCCGAAGGGGTGGTCTCGTACAAGTGCGGGCCAGTGGCGTCTACGCTGCCCACCAGCAGCCCTACGCCGTACGGCCGGCGAATATACATCTGAGTGGACCGCTGATGCTTGTCAGCCACGTCGCCTACGAGCCGCGACGCCTGAAGGGCGCTGCCGTACACGTACTTGTGGTTGAGGCATTCTGTGCGCATGAACTTGGCCAAGCTGCGCGCGTCCGCATTTAATCCAGCAATTGCAATCCCCATGTGGTCGTCGATTTTGAGCAACTTCTTTTGGTGCGAGGCAAGCTCATGCGGAGACCTCTTGAGCGCCACCAGCACTACATGTGTGTCACTCGTCAAGCCGAGGCAAGCGCTTCCCTGAGAAGACAAAAACAGGGGATAGATAAATTGAAACACGAGAGGATTTCTGTTAGCGAGAAAGGACCAACTTTAGAGTGGTGCTTGTTCAAAGTGACTGTAGAGGCGTTCAGCATTCGCTTTTCTTAAAGAAGGTATATTTTCGAGTAGCCTTCCTGATGGGCAACTAGATTGGAAGTGAGGCAGGTTGGGCGTACAAGAATCACCTGTTTGACTGCCTCGTTGGCATATTCGACCTGGAGCAACCGCCCTTGAGGACTCCATACCGTCACATCGGTGTCGTACATGTTGCGGTTCATGGTTAATAAGATTCCTGTTTGACAAACGATTAATTTTAAATTCAAGGCTGCTATGTGTGAAGAGGCTCCATGAAATTTGCTTGGCAGTAACACTGCACATCGCGTGGTGTTGTGCACACAAAATGCTGATCCACGAAGCGCACTATCATAAGTACTATGCCGCAACTCTTCCCCTAGCAGTGTGGATAGTACCTGAGCCGAACCAAACGACAGCGCTTAATAGGGGTCTGTGCTATATCGAAGGGCTCTATAGAAAGCTGGCGCACGAGTCCAAAAGAGCTCTGCGAAACTCTTTATTTTCGTAGTTTTTACGTCTCGAGTTCAATCGAACAATCGAACAATCGAACGATTCACAAAAAATGGTAAACTAAAGGGAAGACACTGAGGGAACGGCAGCTATAACGAAAACTGGCTCTGCTTAACATTCTGGTGATGCCTCTTAAGCTAGCCTTTTAGTCATTTAGTGGACTGGAATTGAAAGTCCGAGGCGTAGCAAAAGCTTCAGTCAGGTTCATTGTTGTACTCTAGCTTCCAGTACTCTTGCGGATGCCTTTGTCGTCTACGGCTACTGGCTTCATCGGTGTAGCGCTCGCCATTGTAGGCTTTGGCACTCAGGTAATATATAAATAGCCCGTCAGCTCTGATAATTATCAATTTATATTCATTTATAATGTACCGTAGACTAAATTGCTAATCGACACTAATTTGATTGCAGGGCGTTTTCGTGAAGAGCAAGGCTATTAAGCAGTCCGGCGCGCACCCACTGCTGGTGGCGGGTCTCTTTAGCGGCTGGTTGGGCCTCATCGGTGTGGTTCTTGGGCTAGTCGTTGCAAGTCTAGAACATGAATCCGCCCTGCCTTTAACGAAATCACCGGATGCAGGCGTGGCGTTCAAGCAAGGTGACTGGTTGCAGTGGACATTTCCAGCGATTTTGTATGCGCCTGGAAACATTCTGTTGCTCTGGGCGTGCCGCCGGGCTGGCGTGGGCGTGGGGGTGGGGGTGTGCGCAGCCTGGACTTCGGTGATGTCGTTCGTGGGCGGTGTTACCGTCGGCGGCGACACACTTCGGCCAGCCACGCAACTTCCTGGCGTGTGCCTCATGATCGTAGCTACTATCTTCATGGCCGCGACCAAGGTGATTGACCATGTGTGCACTTTTAGAACTATTTTTGTTCCCGCTTAAAATCTTATGTGTTATACGAGCTTTAGTTGATGGCGCTGTTGGTTCTATTCTAGGTGCCCACATTTGAAGACTGGGTGGATCCGATCCCGCCGCACTTGCTGGTGGAGGTGCTCGCAGACTTAGACCAAAGCGGCGCGGACGGAGAAAGCAAGTGTATAGACCCTTTTGATCTGTCATCTCCACTGATTGCGGAGCCAGAAGCGGATTATCCTAATGCGTCTTCGATGCCACCGCCACACAATGATGAGCTCCTCTCGCCTGAAGCACTTGCATCTGCGGAAGCTGCGGATAGCCCAAAGCCTCACAGAGTGTTTTCTTCAGTTCCAACTGGAGCGAGAGCATCAGCAACAAAGCCAACGGCAGCGGGTGCTGCACACCATGGCTCGCCAGGCTTTCGGCACAGTTTGCTGAGCAACGAAGAAGGGTCCACGTTACATGGCGGGTCTCAGCTGGAAGGCGGGTCAGGGCATGGCTCAACGGATCGTTTTTCTGAGGGGTCGGGTTACACAGCGGGCGGCGGCGGTGGCTACATCACTATGCCAGCCGAGTTCGCACGAACCAGGCGCACCGATCCAGGTGTCGTGGCCACACCTTGGGTAGCCGCAGGCAGCGCTTTAGACCACAACCACAATGACTCCATGATAGACCACAGCTCTAGCGTGAGCGCGCGAGGAGATCAATCCTCGGAGTCGGCGGGTAACCAGACCAGCACTGTATCTTTCATGCACGAATCGCAATTCGGAGGGACCCTGCTCTTGTCTCCAGGTCAAGGCGCACACGTGCACTCCAACAATCGTCTCAGGAAGGAGCCTGGAAACAGCACAAGCCAACAAGGACGCACTGCTTCCGAGGTTAGCAGTCAAGCTCATCAGCTGCGCCGCCGCTGCCGCCAATACCGGCGCCGCTCGTCCGTGGCTGTCGCAGTTGCACGTGCGTCAAGCAAAGCCACACAACACAGGCGCCCTTTGCCAAGGATAGCATCTACTAGTAGAATAAACTCGAGCAGTGTTGCCAAGGACAATGACGCCTCAGATCAACGCATGCTGACACTAGCAGCCCTGGTGGCCACGGCCACTAGCCCGGAAGTCGACTGGACCGGGGTCATGATTGCGGCCGCTTCTGGCCTGTTCCTCGGCGTGCAGGTGAGTGCTTATTGCCTCTGGCGAATAAAAAATAAACGAATGTCTTGTGCTGTCACCCTACGCCAACTTCTGTAGTGCATGGCGGTTTCCTTTGTAGGGCGTTTAGTATTTAATTCTTGGTCTCCTTGTTCTGTCCAGGCCTTTCTGTGGTCGCGCGCTCTTAACAGCGGGCACGCCAACAAAGAAAGTGACGACAACGACGACGATGGGAATTTATCGCCGATCGAAATAATGCGCGCCATTGCCATCTTTTTAGCCACCCAATTCGTCGTCACTGCGTTGCTTCTTGTCTGGCCGGCGTGGAGTGATCCTACCTTCCTGAATGGATTGCCTCGCCGGCCAGGAGGGAGCTCCTTGAGCAGCCGAGGGAGTGTTTCGGCTGGCGTTGGACGCGGATTCACCGCTTGTCGGATTGCGCTGCCTTGGGCACTTGGGGGTGCGGTGTGCTTCGCAGCTGCACTCGGAGGACAGGTGTGTTGTAAAACTGCTTCTAAATGTTGCAGCGGTTCATTGGGTCGAGGAGGAAGTCTACCCAGGATTATTTCTTGCTTGCATGCCACGTGCTGATGATGCTTGAAGTTCCAAGCAAGAGAGAAGGGTGTACCGTGTCTAGATAGTAAGCAGTCTATTGCTTATGCAAGTTACACGCAATATGCGTGCCTTTTTATTTTTTTGTAGTTTCTCTTTCTTTCACATTTTCTTTTCCTTGCTTTCTGCCATTATACTTTGGGCGCTATTTCATACTTTGCCAGGTGGTGGCGATGGCCCATTTGCCTTTGGCCGAAGCCGGGCCTCTAACCCAGCTGAACGTGGCCGTGGCAGGGATGTGGGGGCTGGGCTTCCTCGGGGAAGTGGAGAGTCCGCGCTTGAAGGCCGTGTTTGCGGCTTCGATCATGGTGGCGTTGTGTGGCGCTGCGCTGCTGTCGCTGGAGTGAAGTGGATTCAAAGAAGAGAGGGGGGGAATGTGCCAGAACCGAGCTCTGTGCTTGGTCTTGCCAGCTTCTGAGCTCTCAACGAGCTATCTTGCCTTGAGTTTTCTATTTCTTATCTGCCGAAAGTCGACTTGAACTTTCGGCTTAATTTTCCTGTGTGTGCGTTCTGCGTTCCCTTTGTGTCCTTGTGATTCGTGCGTTGCCTGTTGTGTATCTTAGAATCAAACAAACGATTGACCTCACTTGTCGGTGTCGACTAATAACTAATAAGTTTATGGCTACGGCTATGGTTATCATCCGCGCTCCGGGTAAATTTGTTGTGGTATGGACAGTGAAAGCCCCATTTATTTCTGAGCCCCCAGAAAACACCCAGAAGAAGGGTGAAAGGATATATTCCGTGCCTTTGCTTGCTTGATATGAATGCGTAGTAGACGCAAACACATCTCGCAACTTGAACTCGGAACTCGAACTCGATTATTGTTCAGACACCCCGCCCCGTACGGGCATTTTTCTTCAACGAAACGATGCAACAGTGCAAGCAATGATGCCAAAAATGGCTCCTGGGTAAACATTCCTAGTTCTTCGCACTCTTTGATTATCAAATCTTCCTGCTAGCAAGCATTCCTCAACAGTTGCTGGGTTGCTAGCTAGGCAGCACATCGAATTTCACTCCGGCTAGGTTTTTGAGGAGCTCGTGCTTTTCATCCACGCAGTTAGGAATTCAATTTCGAGTTTTGGATGTCCAAATCGAGCCCAGTTAGCAATGCTCTCTCTGAAGTTCGGACGGCGCAATATCGAGCAACTATTGATGCTGTAACCACGACTGGAGAAGCACTTCAGTGTGCACCTGATGTCTTGAAGCGAGATAAGACCATTGTGCGAATTGCTGTGAGCAAGTGTGGATTCGCTCTTCGATTCGCAGCCTACGAGCTTCAAGATGATCGCGACATTGTAATATTTAAGACTTCATAGGCAAATCGAAATTTTGTTTATTGCACTGTCGCAGTTTATACTAGTACATCTGCACGTGTCCTCATCCAGTATTGCTCACATTTTAGGTGTATGCAGCATGCGCCAAGGACGGCTGCGCAATCAAGTATGCCAGTGAAGCTCTCAAACAAGATCGCATAGTGGCTTTGATTGCTGTAGAGCAAGACTGGCGAGCTCTAGGGTATCTTCCGTGGCTATGGGGCGATCGGGAATTAGTCATGACTGGCGTCGCACAAGCAGGTGAAGCTCTTCGATTTGCCACCCCAGATATTCAAGATGACGAAGGCATTGTACGCATGGCCTTAAGTAGCGACCCATCGGCCTTGAGATTTGCGAGCGATCGAATCGTTGAAATTGTGTTGCGCGACCATGAGGTCATACTCGAAGCCGTCGCGAATTTTGGGCTAGCCCTTGAATGGGCAGACGACCACCATCGAGCTGACAAGACGGTGGTTCTCTCTGCAGTGCAACAAAATGGCTTGGCGTTGGCATATGCGCACCCCAGCTTACAGGCAGACCGTGATGTTGTCTTGGCTGCTGTATACAATTTTGGCACTGCCCTAGAATATGCTGATTTATCCTTGCGCGCTGACGACGAAGTCATTTCAGTGGCGGTGGCCAACGATGCTGCCGCGTGGGAATGGGCTCTATCCGGCACCATGGCAGCTGACTGGGCATGGCGACGGTGGAAAGCTGCAGACTCAGAAGGTGGGCTCTCAGAACCGATCAGTGGTGGACGCGAGAGTAGCTTGCATCATCGAAGAAGTGCATCTCCTCTGAGAATAGTGGTGCCTCAGCTCCCACCTCAGCGCGACTTTGTGCATAACGGTTCCCCTCAAGATCGTTCGTCGCCTTTGCAGTCGGAGCGCCAGGAGCACTCATCATCCCAAAGAAGTCCCAATGAAGACAGAGAAAACAATGGCAGTCGCGAATATATAGATAGATTTGACGAGGCCTTCCAAATTACGTCGCAGAAAGATAAGCAGCTTACGCACAATGAACTTGGCGACGAACTCGCACAGCGATACGGCAGTGCGCTTGCCCTGCAGCTTCGGAGCTCCTACGCACCTTAACTTGTAACTTAATGTAGATTTAGAGGCTTCCTAGAATCAATCTCGAATTCTAAATGCAATTGCCCTATACGTATACCCTGAAACGTACCACGTATCAGTATCAGAATCAAGAAACCATTATATAGTATAGGTCATCGGGAAACCATGCCATACTACACACCCGGAAATACACCGGCAGGGCCCTAGCGACCAACTAAGAATAGTTAGTAGTTAGAGCGATGAGCTTCGTGCGTTAAAATATATGCCAAGGAGCTGATATGGAAATCCGCGGCGGAATTGCTACAGGAGAAAGCACGGCTAAGTTGCTTGAAGCACATCAAGAAGGCCCACAATTGTGCCTAATAACGCAGAGAGCAAAAGGCCGCAACACCTCCCTTGACCCAGTATTCGTTGTCGCAAAACATGACCTGCGAGTTCGTTTCCGACACGAGCGAAGACCGGAAGCAGCGGGGTTTATCCGACGGCACCTCCAGCCACAGCACGAAGTTGGTGGAGTGGCCGGTGGTGGACAGCACGCCGCGCCGGCTCAAGATTTTGTACACTGGGCAACGGTAAATGCCCTCGGTCGTGATGGGGCGGTTCTGGATCGGGTCGTTCAGCACTGCCGGCATGGGCGAAAAGAGCTCCTTTGGCCGAGGGTCTGTAATAACATGCTTGTTGCTGTCCCATCGGGCGCCCTCGAAATAAAGCCCGTAAGTGTAGGCACCTGCTTTGGGTTTCGGTTTCTTGAGGAGGACTTCCGGAGACTCTTCGGTGAATTTGTAACCGAACCCTACGGTGTCAATCGGCATTTTCATTTGCCGTGCGTAGTTTTGTTGAATGGCCGTCAAGAACCCTTGGGGGAAGAAGAAGCCACTGACCCAATATGCCGACGGAAGGCCTTCGTTGACCCACTTCCCGATGAATCCTTGAGTGGTGGCAGACCTGGTTCGCGCCAGGAAATCGGCAAACCACGGCTTCAACGGTTTCAGTGAGGGGTACGCGACTTTTTCCCAGTTGGACGGCACCGCTTGGTTGAACAGGGAATTGCCCATGTTTTCAAGCTCCGCTGAGAGCACCACGAGGCCTTTCAAAGCGAGTTGCAACATTTTGAGCGACAAGTTCACCGTGCGGATCACCAAATTGTACTTGGCGATTTCTTGGCCCAAAATCGTGTTCATGGACTCGTTGTAATCAATAGGATACTGCAGCTTGACCTTCTCTTCGTCCCAGGGCGGGAACATTTGCACCTCAAGCTCCTTCGCAATCAAGCCGATTTGATCTTCTCGGCTCATGCCGCCGCCACTGCTGGTCCGCGGCTGCAGCGACGTGATGATCCCGAAAATGTCAACGGCCTCGTTGATGTCACATGTAATGGCCGCGTTGGAGTGCATCCCAAACACTTCTGGTTCCGCATTAAGAGGCAACGAATCGATGTACGCCAAGTAACTCGCCAGAGGCGCATCCATTTCGGCTACCAAAGTCTTGTAAATGCCGGACTCCGAGAAGGCAAAGTTGTCTTCGAGCACCTGCGGCGCCAAGAGGCTGCCAACGATAATGTCTGAAGTACGCATGTCCTTGTCGTCTGTGATACGCCCGCCGTAGTTCACCATCGACGTCAAAAGCTGCAGCACCGAGTACGGGATTTCGTCGTACTTGTCTACGTACAGCTTAAGCTGCGAAATGCAAATGTCGACATCCGTGTCGTTGAACGCGTACGGAATGTTCCAGCCCAAAGGCCCAAACCGCTTCCGCTCGAGCATGACCGCGTGGAAGAAGCTCAAACTGAACAACAAGCGGCTGAATTCAACGGGCTTGGAAGTGCACACGATGTCGCTGTCGGTGAGCTTGATGTACATGCTCCGCAAATTTGCGCGCAAACCTTTGGGCGGCTCCTTGGTCATTTTCACGCCGTTTTGAAGGATGGTGAGCGGGAAGGCAGGCGAAGGCTTGGAGGTGAGCCAGAGCCGGAAGTCGGGGTTGATGGTGGATGGGTCCATCTCTTCGCACATGGCTTCCAGCACCGGCATCCAGGACACAAACAAGTGGCAGTTTTGCAGCACCACCCAATCCCCTTTCTCCATGCCTTTGGTCACCATGGCCTCCGCCAACTTGTCTTGGCCCTGGCCCAACGCAATGGACTTGAGGCTGTCAGTGCAGCCCATGGTCTCGGCCAAGGTCTGAATGTCCTTGTTAGGGTCGGAACCCGTGGACAAGATGAAAATAAGCGGCATAATCACCGACGAGTCGTTGAAACACTCCTTCAAGTTGATGGGGGGCGGCTCTACGAACTTGGTGCCCAAAAACTCCTGAGACAGTACGAAGGTTTCGACGCACGCCATGGTTTTGTCGAGGCGCAAGCAGCGGATGATGCAAAGGCAACGAAGGCCGCCAACCGGGTCGTCCATTCGAAGCGTGTCAAAAGGCTTGGGGAACACGCACTTGTGTGGGTTGTTGTCATCGAAAATTGCCTTCCATTCCTTGGTGCGTGCCTTGAAAGAGTCCGCGAGGCCTTCAAAGAAGGGGATGCCTCCTGTAAGGTTGCAGACTTCATCCCAAACGTTGGACTCAATCCACGACGGGTCTGGGTTTGGCATGTCTTTCTTGCCCAAACTCATGCCACTGATGAGGAAGCGCCACTCGTTAGGATCAACCTTGTCGCGGCCTTGCAAGATCTTGATGCAGAGCAAGAAACTGAACATGAGCTTGTGTTGCTCGAACAGTGAGCGGCACACGTTGCAGTACAGCATGTAGGTAAAGTAGTCGATGATCGACTGGCAGCGCGCTTCAATGTCTTGAGCAGGCTTGGCCTCCCCGATACCCTTGGCAAAGAGGGTGCAGAACCACGGCAGCGAGTACTGGTACATGGGGTCGACATAACCAAGCTGTGAGATGCAAAAGTAAAGTAATGACGCCAAGAAGGCCACTGGGCGGTACTCTTCCGACCGCTCGTAAATTTCCTTGCCGGTTTCTTCCGCCTCAATCATTTTGGCTTTGACTTCTTCTGAAGTAGCCTTCGCTTGCGACAAAGTCTCAATGAGAACCGTGTCGTCCAGAATGTTCCCTTTGGACTCAGCGAGCAACACCAATATTTGAGACTCAATATCAAAGAGTTGCCCGTTCATTTGGGCATTTTGCACCACAAGTTCCGCCTTCTTTTCTGCCAAGTCAGGCAGCTCCTCGAGTACACACAAATCCAACAGCTGATCTTCCAGACCTGACTCAGTGACAGTGAAATTGACAATTGAGACTTTCACTTGCGTTTCTGGAGGATAGTGCGGGTTGGCCATCTTGGTTGTCATAAAGAAGCGGAACGTATCGCTGTACGGGATGACGTTATCGCCAATTTTGATCACGTCTTGACCGCCTTGCTTGAAGACTTGTTGCATCAGAATCGGCTCCAAAGAAGCGTCGAGCATCTCGTAAACATTCTCAAGCAGAACCCATTTCCCAAATCGAACGCCATTCTCCAGGGACCGCAAAAAGTTTTTCTCAGACAGTTTGACCACGTCGAGACCGTTCGCAGACATGTCCTTGTTTTTGCCCATGCGCCTAACGTACGAGTTGCACTGCCCCTGTGGATCAATGACCAACGGCCACCGCCTTGAGGAATCGATCATGATGCCGTTCTGGGTACTCAAAGGGTCAGTGGGCAACCCACAAAGTTGCCATTTACGCAGTTTCACGGGGTCAGCTAATGTTTGCACGATATCGCAGCCGTCGGTATTTGGAATCTTCAACTCATGGAGACGCTTGATCCACCCATCAGTAATAGACGTGCGGAATTCGGCAGTGAACGGCCCAAGATATGAGACGGAGCCTGCAGAGACGGCTACATCACCGGGCACGCAGCGCAGGGCTACGTTCAAGTTCGCCACAGTCTCCTTCCAGCGCGCCTCTTCACCGCCCAGGCCACCGATGAGCTTCCCCGCGTTGGACAAGCGAACCTGGCACTGCTCTGCTTTCTGCTCAAGTGCCTGTTTCTCAGCGACTGCTTCGTTGAACTGCTTTTCCAGGGCATCGACTTTAGCAATCACTGTGGCAAGCTTTCCCTTGGCTTGGGCAAGCGCTGAGAGCACCACGTCGAGTGTCGCTTGAGCTTCAGCAAGTTTTGCTTTCTTAGGCGCTACACCGAGCGCCACGTAGTGATACGTGTGCATGGCGTGTGCCCACATGCAAATGGCCGTACACGCCACCGACGCTTTCTTGATTTGGTCGGGCGTAAAGTCGGGATTTTCCATGAACGGCTCGATTTTTTGAATAACAGAGTCCTTGATGTTGTCTTTGTCGTATTTCACCATCATGTCCATGAATGCTTTGGCGTCTGAAAGCAACGTCTTCTTGGCCGTGCCAAAATAGTCCGGCACTTTTTTGCCGCTATCAGGATCTTTCACCATGTCTGCCTTGATTTCGAAAAACCCGCAGCACACTTCCATCGTGAGGCGAACCCCCGCCGGCGGCTTCCCTAACGACTTCACTTCATCGATGTCCGACTTCTTGAGCGAATCGAGGGCTTTCAGTGAGGCAGCCAGTGCGGGCAGAGCCTTGTCGAGGTCGGCCTGCGCCGAATCGGCAATTTCCTTGGTGGCCGCTGCTTTCTCATTGGCGTCTGCTTCTTGTACTTCGCACGCTGCCTTGGTGACCTCCGCATCTGCCTTGTCGGCAGTGATGACCACCATCATTTCGCTGACTTCTTTGGACTTGACGACCAAGACCGGTTCGAGCGCCTCAATTTCCTTCTGGAGTGTCGCCACAACTTCTTTGGTCGAACTCAGCTTGTCCAGACCAACCTGCAAACGGTCTCGCTTGGTGTTCACCTGGGAGAATTTCATGCCCAACAAACTTTTGAAGCTCGACAATAGCTCGAGGTAGCTCGTGGGCGTCACGTAATTGCGTCGCCGCAAAGACTCAAAAAAGTTCCTGCTGGCGTCTTCCACGGACAAGTGAATGCTGCCAAACATTTCCACCATCGGCTCCAGAGTTTCCCCGAGCTGCTCTTGCATCTCAGCCGTGTCCAGCGTGGCGCGGCCCACGGAGATCAGAGCATCTCGCGGCCATAGGGTAAACCAATCGGCCGTGCAGCAGTTCACAATTGAGGGGAAGTTGCGCATCCGGTCTCGGAAAGCTTCGCCCAAGGGACTCATGCAAAAGCACACGTGCAAGTTCCGCCGCACGCGAATGAGATACTGCGCGAAAATATTGAGCTTGGTGGGCGGAATGCGCTTCCGCTGGCATTCAACGCGGCAAGCACTCACAATTTTGTCTTCATCTTCGGCGACATACAGATTGGGTACATCACCCGCATTGAGCACGTTATTGATGTCTTCCACCATCGACTCCATCACCACTTGAGCATCGCTGAACAAGAACACAATGGGCTTGTCCTGCAAGCCTGCATACAGCAAGCACTGCTTTACGTCTTCGCGCCACTCCACTTGCCCGTAGCCTTTCGTGATGTTCACCGAGAAAATGTTGTAGCCGGAAATGTAGGTGGCTAGTCTCGTCATGGACTGGCGACCGCTGCCGCCCACACCGAGCAGGAGAGCGTTCCCCTGGGGCTGGCGAATCACGCGCGCAATGCGGCCCACATGCATCAAAGCATCGTTGAACATCACCAACGGCATGGGTTGCTTGGACTCGGCGTTGTGTTCAGCCAAGTAGTCCTCCACGGTGTGCTTGAGCTCATCCATGTCGGGAATTTCGGCATACACCCTTGGATCCGCACCTGGCACCATGAAATCGCCGTACAGCAGCCGCTCCCGTGGTTTTACGTCGGCCCAGTTCAGCTTGAAGTACTCCTCGATGTTTTGGGCCATGAGCTCCTGGAACCAGTTGTGGTCGTGCTCGTCCACCATTCGGTCTTCGAACACCCGCACAGATTCGTGCACCCACAGCCGCGCGAGCTCTTCTGGCACCGTCATCAACTTGGGCTCCCCCATCAGGACCCCTTGAAACACCTTGCTCAAGTCGCGCAAGTTGAAAATGTAGTGGCACTTCGCGGGGGTCGGCAAGAGCTCCGCCACCACCTTGGTGAAGGTGTACAGGGTGGCCTTGACCATGGCGTCGCCGAGCGGCACGAAGGCGCCCGGGTTGTTGGGGAAAGAGCTCAGCCACTCGTTCACGATGGTCCCAAAAATGGTCGCTTTTGACTCGTCGGACATTTCCACGTACCCAATGGTGTTGAAGTGCCGCAGGAAACGACCCGTGACAATCTGCCGACCGCCGCCCGGTGGGCCCATCGAGCCCACAAAGGTAATGTCCACGATGTTCCGGAAGGTGAGTTCCTTGCGGTCATACCACCCTGCTTGGTCGAACCACTGCCGCAAGATTTCGATCGGAGGCTGCGCACCGTACTCCTCGCGCAGCGGCATGTTCATGTCATCAACGTGAATGGCGTACTTTTTCCCTGCCGCGGGGCCAAACACGCCACGCTTGCGCTTCTCGAACTTGGAGTCCAGCAAATCTTGCGTCATGTTGGCCGACGCCGTGGCGGAGAAGGTCATGGTGAGCGCGACAATGCTTGGGTCGATCACTTTGCCACGGCTCTTGGACTGGCCCTGCAAGAACTGAGATATGTTGACAGTCTTGCCTGTGCCAGTTTCGCCCACCATGAGGGTGTGCTGCGCGTTGCTGACGAGCATGTCCAGAAGGTACGTGTTGCGGACGCTGTCGGTAGTGGGAATCACAATTTCCGAGAAGTTGAGCTTTCCCGGGGCAAAGGTGTAGGGGTCCGTGGTGTCCATCCATTTCACCCACTTTCCGGCTTCCGAATCGTACATGAACGCATACAAGTCGCCGGTCGTTGGTGGGCGGACTTTTTGCATCCCGTTGAAGCACATTTCCTGGCGGAGGAAGGCGTCAAAGCGCAGGCGACCTTCGTCGTTGGTGGTTGCTCCCACCGACCACACCAAGCAGAACGTGAACAGCTCATCGATGCCTTGCACCACGGTGTCGATGATTTCTTGCTTGGCTGGGGGCTTTCCTTCCACGAAGACGAAAGGCGCAAAGTAGCAGTCGAGCAAGCGCATCAGGGACGACGCCAAGTTGTTGTCGACCGTGGGACTGAGCTCTTTGAGGTGGTCCCGCACGAAGTTGATGGCTGGCCGAAGGTAGCTGTCCATCAAGAACACCAGCCGGGCCTGAATAAGGCTTTTCAGAGCAGGTGGCAGGGTGTTCAGCCAACTTTGCACGAGAACGTCAATGCCCAGCGCCGAAGGCTCCATGTAAATGATGCCCACTCGGCTCACGGTGGCGGGTGACGCCACTTGCAAATCCTCCACCTCGAACATCATGGTCATTTCTTCCGACATTTTCATGATTTCACCGCTGTTCAAGCACAGTTTCTTGTTGTCGTCGAGCACCGTGTTCATATTTTCAATCCAAATCGCATCCACGGGGCCATTAAACATCATCCACTTCCGGTCTGAAGACTGGCTCATCGAGGCGAGGCGGTACATGGTGCTCATGATCCCGTCTTGCCACTCGCGCGTGTTGGGGTCAAATGCACCGTACATTTGACCCATGGTAATTGACTTGGGGTTCAGTTGGTAAATGATCACCTTTTCATACGCAAACCCTTTCACTTTTTGCCGCTTGAGGTCGCCGAGGGTCTCTTGAAGCACCTCAACGTTCATGGTCTTGCCCCCTCCGGTAGGGCCCACCAACATAAGACCGTGCCGCACTACAATCATTTCGTAGAGCTGAATGACCTTCTCGATGAACCAAGGATGGAGCTGCAGGTTTTTCTTGGCCATGATGGCTTTCATCGATGCAAAGAGCTTGCCGTAATCGATCACCGGCTTCGAGATACCCGGGAACAGGTCACCCATGATGCCCGCGTACAGGGGTATGTCTTGGTCCAAAAACTTGGGAGTGTTCACGTCGACGAGCGCGCGCATGATGAGGCTGATCTCGTCAGCATCCGGCTCCGCTGACTTGAGGTTACCGGCCGCTACAATCACGGTCTTCACCGCCCGCATGCCGTAATCGTAGTGCGGTTGCGAAGAGCACTGCTCGGAGCAGAGCTTAAAAGTGCCCACCATTTTGTTGCCACACTCACGCGCAATGCCGAAGCCATATGCAAAGAACATAATTTCGCCAATGAGCGCGTAATCGGGAACCATCATCGCTACTGGTCGGAAGAGAGCGGCAAGAGAGTCAGGCAATTCAGTACGACCGGCATAGCCCGGGTTCATCGTGATGAACACACCGAAACCAGGCTTCACAGCAATGTCTGAATCCGAAAAAATGATGCGCTTCAGGCCAGCTTTGATGGCAAGCTGAATTTCCATAACTTGCTGCCCTACCACGGAAAGAACTTCGATGTTGATCCGGTTGAATTCGTCGTAGCAAGCCCAGGCTCCGCATGAACTCAAGCCTTTCGCAAACTTGGCCATCTCCAAGTAACCCAGGCCGTCACTGCAATTGAACACAACGCACTGCACAGCCAGCGCTTTCGACAGATCTTTTGTGGTCTCGGTCTTGCCAGTGCCAGCCGGTCCTGCAGGTGCTCCGCCCATCACCAGCTGAAGTGCCCCCATGAGCGTCAAGTAGCACTTATCGGTAAGTGGAGTAATCACCAGACGGAAGGAGTTGCCCAGATACTCGTAGCAGTA
>Ga0307979_1000682_pt1 | contig 23701 bp, 26 predicted proteins | sample OrgLakmetage1058_FD_201833 | JGI IMG/M metagenome (GOLD analysis project Ga0307979, IMG submission 201833) | Saline water microbial communities from Organic Lake, Antarctica - #1058 | ecosystem: Environmental > Aquatic > Non-marine Saline and Alkaline > Saline | place: Antarctica: Organic Lake...
TTCACCGTCGCACACATGTCGCTCGAGAGCCTATGGAGCTTTGTCTACTTGAAATGCGCAACTCTGTAGATTTTAGTGTACATGTGTGTAAAGGCGGGCTACATTTGAAGGGCACCTGCACACGAAATTTGATCCATTCCTTTGTCACTTCGCACACCGAGTCTGTTTTTTGCCTTGCCTTTGTCTTCATACTCATATGATTTTTTTGTCTTGTAACTCATATGAACACGCCTCTATTCTCATGTTTCCAACTATCAAGGTGCTTCCGGTGCATATGGGAGATGACTCTGATTCAGAAGAGGAGGAAGAAGAAGACGAATTGGATTACGGTATGCCCACGAGTGACTCGATCGATGACTTCGTATCCACCGCCAATTCTACTAGTGTTGGAGGCAAGATAAGTACTTACACTGGCGGCAGCAGCAGTGGAAGTACTCATAGCAGCAGCAGCAGCAGTAGTCAAAATGGGAGCAGTAGCAGTCAGAGCCGCGGTCACGATGGCAGTTTCATCAGTCATGGCTTTTCGTTTTCCACGGCGGGTGAGAGAACAGTTCAGAATTTCCTAGTTTCTCTTCGTTCTCTATTTTCAATTATATATCATTCTCATCAACACCATCTTTCATTTTCATATCTTATGACATAATCTACTATTCTGTCTCCTTGATTATCTTTCGGTACGTTCTCTCCCTCTGTTTTTTTTCTCTTCTTCTTGTTATCATCCCTATGTACTCCTTTCTTCTCTCCAACACCACCACCACTGATATTCTCACCAATACATACCCAATCAGGCGAAGCAGCCAAGCATGCGCGCATGCGTCGAAAAGCACCCCCTTCAGGCGGGGGATTCAGCCGCTTGCGAGGCAGCCTCAAAGTCCTGGGCCTGTTTGGGAACGTCTTTCACCCGGTAAAATGAAGTGTCTACATTTGGTTACATGCAAGGACTAGTACGAGGAGTGCGGCGATGAAAAACACATTTAGTCTTTTCTGTATGGCTATTATATTTTCTTCGCATTAAAGCACATGCTGTCGCAAGGTTTCTCATGCTATTCCCGCACACGCCCGTGTATTGATCGTGCGATTTCGAGGCACCTTCGTGTTCTCTTTCGTATGCTCTTGTTTTCTTATACCTCCTGGGCTCATGTATTTTTTTGCTCGTATTCTCCATTCATCCAGGACCCGGCCTACGAAGTCTCTGTGCTTGGCTTAGAGCACCACGATTTGCCTCAGCCTACTACTAACGCAGACGTGTCCTCGTTGCTCTTGAGCATCGGCGCGCCTATCAGTGCGTCTCAACCGTTGCCGTCAGGCGCCCGCAGCGCTAGTGGTGGTGGTGGGAGTGTCACTAGCAGCAGCAACAGTCTCGGGAGTGGCCCTGGCAGAGGCATGAAAAGCGTTACGGCGCTGCCTCGGGATTATTACAGCAAGGCCACCGCTGGTGAACTCTACCGCAGGTGCTTATGATTGATACGATGCTTATTTATGCGTTATCTTGTTCTGTCCAAAGTGCATGAATGATGCGCCTCGAGTGAATGCCACGAATGTTCACTCACCAAACTCCTGTTTATCTTCTTTTTTTTCCTTTGAAGCACTTCCACGATGTCTCAGCTTGCTTTTATCTCTCTAAATTTCCTTGTCTCTTTTCCTTCCTTTCTCTTTTTCTGGTTGTTTGATTGATTGTATTCTGTGATCAAACTGCACACACACACCACAATTACACAGCGGCGAAGAGGCGATCAAAGTCGCAGAAGGCGACAAAAACTGGCGCGACATGCAAAGCCGAATGCACCAATTGCACGAGGCCGCGGCAGCACAGCAGGCGAGGGCAGGGAAATAAGGGATTTATAAGACCAGTAATGCCTGAATAAGTGAATGACGTGGGATTTTGTCGACGAAGAAGAGAAGCCGTTTCTTCCTCTTTCTTCTACAATGTTTTATATTTAATTGCCTACTTGCCTAGACTAGTTTTACTCTATAGAAAAGTGACAATGCACCTTCACAATGTACTTATTTGTTCGTTGGTAATTCAATTTTCGAACCTTATTTTCTTCTTGCTTTTGCTGCTCCTGCTACTTCTACCCTTCTACTACTTCTAACCTTGTCACACACAAACTCTCTCTCTTTCTCTTTCTACCTCCAATCCCAAAAAGGTGGCGAGCCAGGCTGAACTCGAAGCTCGGCAATGGGCTACGGCGCAGCGCTTGAAGTTGAAAGAAGCGCGATTGGCGAAAGCGCAAGTGCAAGAAGTACAGAAAGCGCAGCGAAGAAAGGTATAGGGGGTCACTGTTTGAATTGAAATTCGAAGGAAGTGAAGTTTATTTGTGAGAACATAAACACCGCCGAACGAAGGCTTCATGCAAAGGAAGAGGACGAGGAGGGGTATTTTTGGTGAAACTTATACACCGTTTGAATATAACAATCCTGTATTCTTGCCTTCCTACAGATGCAAGAACTTATTGCTTGTCATGATCACTCTGTGCGCGCGTGTATGTACACCTTCCTCGTTGACAGGAAATCCGAGACGCCAACACTTCCGGTCCCCGCATCATGCAACAGCTCGTGGACGCTCAGGTTCGATACCTTGCTGTTCTTGAATTCTATATTTTGCCACAGGACATACTCGTACATGTATTCTGAAAAGAATGCTAAGATCCGAAGCATCTTTAAATATGTGAGTGTATCTTCTCTCGTATCGAAATATCCCTCAGCTCCTGCCATCAATATATTCCGGTTGATGCCACTTTTTTTTTGTGGGTTGAAGTGGCTGTTTGTGATTTATGCTTTGAACATTTAACAGGCGGCACGAAAGGAACGCCTCCTGGAAGAAGCAAGACGACGCAAGGAGCTCTTTGGGTAGTCGGCAATGAAATATCCATGAGCCCAAAAAAAGTTGTGTGTCGGGATGAATGGTTTTACTAATGTTGGCGAACGGGAGGTCTCTTGGATGTGACCTGGGTCTTCGTAAAGATACTGGTTTGCTTCCTCCAATCGCAACTCATGAAAATGTGCCAATCAATCCTTTAGCTTAAAATAGCGACATGTCCACGTATCTAAGCGGGGCGGGCATTACAGGTATGGCCATAAACTAAATGAGCTAGGAGGCCAATCCGCGGTCCATATCACCCCAGAACTCCAACCTCAGGCAAGCACCGAAGAACGAAGGATCGTTGATTGGTGCAGCTCCCACCAATCTCAACTCACTCAAAACCGTTTTGAAAAATGGCCCGGGCTAGCTACCGTTGCTACAGCATACTACAGATGTAGCAACAGTTCTTTGAGGTGTGCTAGTAGCTAGAAAAGGAGGAATTTTGAAGCTAGCCGCAGCACTTAATTTAGTTCACACTAGCCGATTGATTCCTGCGGAAATGTCCAACTATAGATGCATTTTTGGCGCTCGACTAGCCAAGTGTCTTGATGCCTAGACGATGGTACAACGGGCTGTACCCTCACCGCCAGTGCACAGCAAGCTCAGTAAGTGTTGGCTATTGCGACTTTTCTCTCTCGATGTTTTGTCATTGTGCGTCTTTGCCATTCTCTAGGTGGCTTTCCTTCTAGCTCTTTCGAGTCTCGCTCCGTGGTTCGTGTACCGGCGCCTTCATCCTCTTCGATGGAACTCTACCACATCAGCAACGATTGTGCCGCAGCAGCCAAAAATATTCCAAATACCACGGCCGTTGCGATCACATGTTGTCGCTCCACAAGATTACTTTCATGAGATCTTTTTGGGAAGCGAATCAAACTCCTCATCGTTGTTTCCACCGCCGCTGCGGTCTCAATTTCCTTCTAATGGCAACTCGATTCCACTTAATAGAGCGGACTTGGCACGCAATAAAACTAGACGTTTCACTGCTAGTGGCGAAAAAGCTGTCAAAGTAGCAGTTCTCATGGTAGAATCTCGCTGCGACCAAAGGGTAAGGACCGAATTCAAGTTGCGAAAGCGAATACATGACTTTAGATATCTATAAAATTAGAGATGAAGTTAGCTCATTGATCCATACAAAGTAAGGTAGTTTTCATATGCGTATATGCTCTTTGCTTTACAGATTGGAGTAGTGCTGCGCCATGCAGCAGCGGTATTTTGGGCCGATGGATCAAGGGACGCTAGGAGTGTACCATTTGTGCTCGTGCACGATCAGGTAATGTCTTTGTGGGATGCAACACAACCGCTCGACAACATAATTCTCGTTGTTTTAAGCAGAATACACCAGTGCAGTTGTGTCCACTTTCTCTGTCTCTAACTCCATTGTCTTAATGTTACCTTTCCCTTCAAACAAGCCTTCTAACATGCGCATTACATTCCGCAGGCTAATTCAAAGTACGTGCATAGCCTCCCACCAATTGTTGCCCTCCTTTCGTCGGGTAGACTGCGTACATGGTGCCTTTTGGGTGCTTGCTCTGGCGACAGTAGTACTAGCAGCAGCAACGACAGTACTCGAACAGGCAAAACATCACCAGTATTATCAGCTGGCAACTTGATGCCATCAGTAAAATGGCAGAGTGGAGGAGGTGCCGCTTACTCGCATGTGCTCTTTCAACCATATCTTTGGGCCAAACTTACGCCGGCAACGCATGTATTAGTAATGCAAACGGACACGTGGCTCTGCGTTGGCGGCGGCCTTATTAGTGGGATTGGTATTGGCAGTGCAGACGCTTCAAGTACAACTATCAATGGAAGCAGCAGCAGAAGTCGCAGCGTCAGTAGCAGCAGCAGCAGTGGCAGCAACAGCAATAATGATAGCAACAGTAGTAGAGGTGGCGGTGGGATTTATCAACAGCTCACCGCCCTAGCGCAACGCTACGATTTTGTGGGTGCCCCTGACTCACCGCACCATTGGAACGGAGGTCTAAGCTTACGTCATCGCCTCAAAATGCTGGAAGCTTTGAAAAGGTAAGTCTGCTTGAATGTGTGTACACACATGAGGTGGTGTTGATGATGATAACGACGCGTGAAGTATGCCGTTTACCTCGACACCATATCTCCTTCACGGAGAAAATTAGCACAGCATTCTTATTCCCATTGCTGTGTGCGTCTAGAAACTTAAATACTCACCGTTTGTTTACGATGCTGCTGCTGCTGCTGCTGCTGCTGTTGTTGTTGTTGTTGTTGTCATTTTCTTCTTTTAGGTTCGCGCCACCTCCCGGGTACCACGCCGAAGACGTATTCTTTTCGCGGGCCGTGCAGCTCTTAAATGCAGTGCCAGCGGAGGAAACCGTATTAGATACGGCATCGCGACAGTATGCTCCAACACACCAAGCATTGTTGACCTCGTCTTCCCTTCCCAGCAGCAGCACCACCAGCAGCACCACCAGCAAGAGCAGCAGCAGTAGTGGCACAGAGGCTGTTATTCAAGAATTTCGTGCAAACTTTAGTCTTTCCTTGCTTTTACAAATGAATGCCCTTGGCAAGCCTCTTATGGGACCCTACAACAGCACTGGCAGCAGCAGTAGCTCTGTTCCGTCTGCAACAGCAGTAGCAGCAGCAATAGCTGAAACAGCGGCAGCTGGAGCAGATATTACGACACCTAAAAATTATATACATCGGCAAAGCATCATGGAAGAAAATGAAGGCAATGCCTTGTGGTCTCCCCTGCCGTCTTCGCAGGGGTGGGCAACTGCGCTCCGCAGGTATCCATTAGGGAAACGGCTGGAGCCTTTACCCTTCATAGCGACGCGCGTGCCCCCGCTACATGTAGCTTTGGCGTTTGCCCTGAGAGCAGGGCCAGGAAAAAATAGCCACGGAGCTTGGCGTAGTATTGACAATGGCAAAGGCAGTGGAAGTGGTGCTAGTATTGAAAGCACTGGTAGCAGAAGTAGGAACGATGAAGTGCCACTCTTAGCGCTGCCGCTGGGGTTCCACCAGTGCGAATCTTACCCGAGCAACCCTTTGCCTTCACCAGCCTTCGTGGCAGCTTGCCGAGGGGTTGGCGCAGTTCTTGAGAATTTCAATGAAGGCCGGGGCTCAAAGAGCGAAAGAAGGCCTTCAAAACATGTGCAAGAGTGCCCTCTTTAGCTGCAACTTTATTACATGCAAGGCAAATTATTCTGCCGTCTTCTAATACAAAAAGAAACAAGCAAGGTTTTTTAAATTTTAATATACTTGCAGTTACTGGACCTTATTTACATTTGTGGTGGCATACAAAAGCGAATAATATCCCTTCTTGGGTTATATTCCCACTTAGTCTTGGTCATCTTAATACTTCCAAATCCCCCCCTATGCCCTGCTAATTAATAGTATAGATATAAGCATATCTACCTAATTCCTGGTGCTCGTTAGTAACAAGGTGGCCCAAACCCCTTGCGCTTTGCGCCTTGGGAAAGCGCATAATTCTTGCTTTTTTGTTTGAACCATACCTATTTAAAAGTTTTCAGACTATTGGCGCTGAATTTTACATCCAACGCGAGAATCAGTAAAGCAATTATATCTTCGGATCATATGAACTCAACCTTGCTTGGATGTCGTGTTTGTTGCCAAAACAGCGGCGGCCGCCAGTTAATCAATTGCAACCGCGCGCGTTCGTGGCCATTTTCAACGGCAAGCTGCAGCGGAGTTTGGTTCCTGTCGAAGAAAACAAAGAGAGTGAGCGAAAAGTATCGATAGAAAAAGTGAACAGAGTACCATTTATTAAAAAAGTAAAAAATAGAGCATCGCAAAAAAAAGACAACTGAGCAACGCAGGATCACAACAACAACAAAAAACATTGCAGCTGTACCACTCACTCACCTGGCATTCGTGCACCTCGGATCTGAACCGTGCGCCAACAGCAATTTCACCACGGCTATGTGGCCAGCTTCAGAAGCTTTGTGCAAGGCTGTCTCACCAAAGTCGTCGGTGGCATCCACGACTATTTGCTTGCTGCTGCTACTGCTGCTGCCCCTCCCCAGATTTTTTTGTCGCGGCAGCGATGACAACGACGGCAGCAAATCCTGCCTGTCCTTGGAAGGACCATTATTGCCGCTGGAGCTTTGCTGCTTTTGCTTTTGCTGCTGCTGCTGCTCTTCTTGCTGCTGGCCCAACAAGAGCGTGCGAACCACTTCAACGTGACCTCGGCCGCTCGCCACATGTAAAGGCAACCTCCCATCGCCACAGGTGCCGTCGGCTTTGGCCGAGGGATTGGCTCCCGCTTGCACCAAGCTCACCACCACCGCGGCGTGGCCGTTGTAGCACGCCCAATGCAGCGCCGACCAGTGGCTGTTTTGGTCCGAGTCCACGAACAACAACGAAGCTGCGGCTTCGGCAGCGGTGACAGCAGCAGCTCTCCTAGCGGCTTTTCGGGCACTTTTGCTAGTGGCTTTGCTAGCAGGTTTACTAGCCCCATGCGCGTTGACAGCAGTAGCTGCGGGAGCTGTAGCAGCGGGCACCTCTTCCTTGGCCCCTACATCAGTAGTAGCAATGCCGCTGCTCCTACTGGGGGCATCGCCTGTGTCTTTTGCAGCATTGCCAGTTCGTAAAAGGTCTGCTCGGATTTCTTTTGATTTTAAATTTTCTGCTCGTTGAGCTACTACCCGAGCGGCTTTTCGTTGAAGCACTTCTAGAGCTGCTTTTACGCCGTCTACGTCACCTTGGCGGGCAGCTCGAGCGAGGGGGAGCCCGCCCTCAACAATGGGCCTAGACAATGTGAACGTCATAATGTTGGTGAATAAAAAGCATAAACTTTTTCCCCGTGAAAATCAGATGATAACACCAAGTCACATACCGTAGGTGGTGCACGTTGATGTGTTCGACAACAAACGTCTCAACGCGCCCTCCAGGGAGATCTTCGCGGCGCACTTTTGAGCGGTGGCGCCCCGCGACTCGAACCACGCCGTGAAAAGTGACGGGCGCTACTGGTCCACCCGGGGGCAACGCTGCGAGCAACGGTTGCCCGACCGTGAAGCTAGCGCGAGTGCCCGACGCGTGCAACGCAGCAAACTGCTCTGTTAATGCTGCTTGTCGTTGGTCCTCTTTTTCCTGCCCGTCAAGAACAAACTGCATGGCTAACGAGTCTATTCTAGGAGGGAGCTAGTACGCACTTATCACCGTGAGGGCCTCAAGTCCTTTGTACAAAGCTCGTAGCTTTTGTATACAGGTCTAGCATCCAACGACTCTTGCAGCCTCTTTCCTGTCGTCTCCGCTCCGTCCCATCGTTTGCCCGAAGCAAAAAGAATTACTGTACGACGAACGACAACAGGTGGGTGACCTACCAAACCTCCTTTCTGGAGGTGCTGGAGTAATGTTGTTTTGTACATGCGTACAAGGTATATTCGTAGATTGCGTCGAAGCGTGGGCTACAAGTGCCCCGTGAGAGGAGGCGCTTGCGGAAACAGCATCTGACAAGGATGCCTCCTCGCCGTATGTCTATCAACACGGGCTCTGCGAACCCTTTATGTGAGTACCACTTTTCTAAGATTTCTCATACAGTATCTCCACCCACCCTTAGCTGATGCTCAACTCATTAGGAGAGTGGTATCCGCGCAACACAATGTTGGTTCTCGATTGCATACCCTTTAAAGAACTCATACTAACTAACTCAATTTTATTGTGGCAATTTCATTTTGACTTCCAGCGGGGTCCGGTGCTGCGCCTGCTGCCAGGTATGAAGGCTAAGGTGGTGTTTGTTAGGCGCACTAGATTTTTGTGCGTGACGATCCTCTGTGTGAAACTAATGCCTTGAAAGTCGAGGCTAGAAGCATTGAGTAGCTCCTGCTTGCCTAATGGAGCTCTTAGGTGTGCGATAGTATGCTCAAATCAGAAAATTATTAGCTTCTCTGCAGGCAATCACGTGTTGTTCAATACCTGGGGTCCCTCTTATTCGTTCTTCTTGGTTGTGCGCTCGCTTTCCATTGAACAGGCCTACCGCCGCCGCAGCAGTTGCCTCCGCTGGCAGTGGCAGCAGCGGCACTACAGCTGCTGCGCGGCCCCTCTCGGAGGCCGACAGCGCAACGCTGGTGAAAAACTTGGGCGCCGCTGCCGACAACGAGGCCCGGCTAGCAGTGCTCAAGGAGGGGTGCAACGCCAAGACCTTGACCGTGAAACAAATTTTGAGCGTGCTCTCAACGACGCCTTCGGTGAAAACGCAGCTGGCCATGGTGGGCCTGCTTGCGCCCAAGTGCAGCGACCCCGGCGCAGCGCAGCCGGTGGTCGACAACTTCCGGTAAGAGTGGTGGATAACTTCCGGATGTCACAGTAGTTCTTGGGTGAGAGTTTTCGACAAATCCGTTATTGTGTTGGCTTGTCAACATCGTCTTCTGTCTTTTTCCTCTAGTCTCCCAATGCGCTAATACAAATGTATACATGCTTTCTCCTCCCATCTCCAGGTTCAACGAAGAAAAAGAGGTAGTCCAGGACGCGATGAAGAAGCGAGAGCATTTGCTCAAAGCAGGCGCACTCGGCGGCGGTGGCGGGGCCAAAGCAGCGATGCTCGGAGGCGGGGGCCGCGGTGGGCGCGGCGCGGCAGGAGGTCGCGGGGGCGGGCGAGGCGGCGGGCGCGGCGCTGGTGCTAAGCCAGCCTCTGCTCGGCCTGCTGCCACTTCCGCCATTCCGGCGTACGCTACGGCTGCCGCGGCTGCTCCTTCAACTGCGGCAGCGCCAGCAGCCGCAGCAGCGGCGGCTGCCACCGCAGACTCCGGGCCAGCCGCGTCCTCGTCACCAGCGGCTGACGGCCCAACTTCGGAAGAGCAAAAGGCCGCTGAAATCGTGGCCAGGGAATTAGAAAACCGGTGAGTGAACGAAACTATACAGTGCAGTTTCCTCTCTTAAGCCACTCTCTCGCCTTCTCAAAGCTTGAACATTTGTAAGCCTTTCTCCTTGTGAAGGAATCGTGTGCTCGCGTGCATGTGCTCTTTATCCCCCCCCCTGCCCCCACCCCCCCCCACTCGCGCCTCTGCCATCACCCGTATCCTTCACCTCACCTTGAATAGCAAAAAGGCAAAAGAGGCCGACGAGGCCACCAAAAAAGCCGAAGCTGAAGCCAAAGCCGCTCGGGCTGCTGCCGCGGCCAAGGAAGCCAAGGACAAGGAAGAAGCTGAGAAGGCGGCGGCCGCCAGCCAGGAAGCGGCAGCTGCGGCCGAGAAAGAAAAAGCAGAAGCAGACAAGGCGGCCGCGACTGCAGCCTCGATCAAAGCTGCATCGGAACGCAAAGCTGCGCGGGCGAAAATGGCTTCGTCATCAGCCTCGGCAGGTAGTAATGCTGACAAAGAACCGTATTCTGGATACCCGTAAAGCCCATCATGATATCCGTGTCCTGTTGTTTGAATGGTATGAGCCTCATTCGTCGTCCTGGTGATCTGGTATAACGGCAGGTAGCAGCGGCGGCGGCGGTGGCAGCGGGATGGGCGGCGGTAGCGCCAATCCCATGATGAACAAGATGAGCGGCGGCATGGGAGGAGGAGGCAATCCTCTGTTGCGCGGCGGCGGCGGCGCTGGCGGCATGGGAGGCGGCAACAGCAACCCTCTGCTAGCAATGAAGGCGAAAATGGCCTCTTCTTCTTTCGCTGCTGCCGCTGCTGCTCCGGCTTCCAAAACCGTGACGGCCACCCCAGAGCCAGCAGCCAAGGCAGCGCCTGTACCAGCAGCACCAGCAGCCGGCGCATCAACTGCAGCCACAGCAGCGCCAGCGGCAACAACATCACCAGTTGAAGCCTCGAGTGCCACTTCGAGCACTGCTGGAGCTGATAAAGAAGGCACGGGAGCGAGCGGAGCGGCAGCCGCCGCCACCGCGGCCGCCATCAACAAGACACAAGCTGCCCCCAAACACGCCTACGTGCCGGGGCAATTTGGCGGGTTTGGGGGCGGGTCTTCGCGGTCGGCGAACCCGTTTGCGGGCAATGGGGCTTTGAAAGCTTCCGGCGCAGCTGCGAGTGGCAAATCGCTCAACCTCAACTTCAAAGTAATCTAGACCTGTCATAAACACTTACGACTTTAACATGTATTGTGTTTTTTTTTAAATTCGATCAACAAGAATGTTTCCTTGTCTGTCCACTGTTACTCAAACACTCCCACTTACCCACCCATCATCCTAATTACTATCGGTACTTTCCTTGGCGCCATACAAATTACAGGCGAGCAAACTTGAAGAGTGGGCGAATGAAACCGCGGCCGAAAAGGGGAAGCGCGAAACGTCGTTTCAGCTGATGGCGCGGTACAAGTTCCTGAAGAAAACCCCACCGTTCGACCAATTGACGGACGATGAAGTTGCCAAGATTGCGGGGGTGCTGGAAGTGAAGGATTTCGCCGCGGGCCAGGCGATTGTGGAACAGGGGGACATGGGAGACTCGTTTTACATCATTGAAACGGGCGCAGTGGACGTTTTGGTGCAAACAGGCGGCGGTGGAGAGAACGGTGGGCAGAAAGAGCAGCTGAAAGTGGCTACGCTATCTGCCGGGAAAGCGTTCGGGGAAATGTCGCTGTTGGACAACGCACCTCGGATGGCGACTTGCCTAGCGGTAATAGAGTGTGCCGAGAGAAGGATGGGTGTGCGTGAGTGTGTATGCATAGATGCGAGTTTCAGTGCGTGTGTATGTGAATGAGATGCACAGGGACAGACGTGGGTGAGTGGATGTTGCGTGAGCACTTTTTGTGCGTTTATATATTTTTTTACTTTTAGGAGAATTTCTTCTAGCATGTTCACCTTATCTATTAAACGCCTTTGTCTCACCTTACCAACCTAACCCACTTTCTTTTTGTGCTCCTTGTGCACTCTCCTTCTTTCTCGTTGCAAGGTGGAAAGTGTACGCTGTGTGGTGCTCTGCAAAGCAGATTTCGAACTCACCGTGCCCAAGGTTTGCACTCATTTTGTCTGCCAATCAAACGAGGCTTGCTTGGAAAATTCGAACGTGTTTCAATATACAAAACAGGTTGAGGAATACTCTGTAAGGCATTTTATGAGATTGACTCTTTTATTTGTTCTGTTTTTTTACTTTATTTTGTTTAGGGTTTCCTCGATGACCTGGCGGAAAAACGCAAAAGCGAAGCCGAAGCAAAAGCCAAAGCTGCCGCGGAGTCACCAACACTTGCTCCAGTGCCTTCTCCACCGTCGTCACCATCTTCGTCGTCATCAGCATCGAACAACGAACTAACCGCAGCAGCTGCAGGTGCTGAGTCACCGCCATCGCTTTCGTCTGCAGGCAGTAGCAGCAGCAGCAGCAACAGGAGCGCTAGCACGAGTAGCAGCAGCGGTGCCAACAGCAGTGGTGGTGCTCTGCCGTTTGTGGAGTACGACCAAATGCGCAAGATGGCTTCGACGAAAGATTTCGGCGCCTATGACCCCACGAAACTGGAGTCGTATTTGAGCCCCCAAGACTTCGCGTATCGGTTCGCGATGGACAAGGACAAGTTTGCGGTCTTGCCAAAATGGAAACGCGACAATATGAAGCGCCTGTTGTGCCTCTACTGAGCAGCTAACATGGTGGACGCGGAGGGTGACAGGTTTTACTTATCGCTTTACCAAGAGCTTCAGATAGCACAGGGCCTAGTCCAATGCCCATTGACGTCGAAGTGCTTTCTGTAATTCCTACATAAGGAGACAATAGAGGATTGGCCGATGCACACGTGAATGACAGCGAAGTAGGGAGAAATAGAGAACGGTATAATATTTATAATAATTACTGCTTCGTTCCTTGTGAAAGTGAAGTCTGAAGTCCAGAACAAGAACAATAATTCCACATCACATGTGCGTGCCACCACTTACGTGCTTCTCATTTTTGTTGCCAAGAAAGAACGACCAAAATTAGGCGGCTATGAGCTAATGATGCATGATGCATAGTACATAGAAACAACCACCAATTTCTTCCCTCTTTTATGACTGCCTTCTCAACGCCCTTTTCTTCACTTGACCAACGCAAACATATGGCGGTGGCCGCAACGGATCGCTTCCACTTTCCCTACTCCATCCAGGCCTTCCACTGCCTTGGGCTGGGGGTAAAACTTTTTGTCCCCGTGGCCGAGAGCGCTCCCGCCGTTGCCAAAGGTGTACACAGTGCCCGTCTCCGCTCCCACCGCAGCGGTGAAGTTCATCCCACACGCCACCGTCGCCACCGGCTCGGGAACGTCGAACTTCTTGGGCTCCAAATAGGTCTTCATGCCCCACATCCACAGGTCACCACCCCCTGTAACCAAGGCTGCGTGGCTGTGCCCAGCGGCAATGGTTTTGATTTCCACGTTAGGGTTTTCTTCGAACGCGTCAATCGTGCAAGGGTCCGCCTGTAAATAAAAGGCAAAAGCGTCATGACACGTAAGTCAGAATGATGCAAGTTAAGACAGACGCGCAAAAGATACTATGAAGAAAAGTTCAGACGTGCATGTAAAAATGATCAATATTGTCCAGGTTCCCGGCACAAAATGCAGCCAACATTTTAAGTATGTATTCTTTCCCATCTAGTACCTCTCGTAATCACTCTTACCCCCCTCTCCTTCTCAATACTCCCACAACAGTACCTGCATCGCGTACACGTCGAGCGAGATGGTGCCGCCTTGGCCGAGCTGCCCCTGGTCGTTGCGCCCCCATACCCACAGTCTGCCGCTCGACGTGAGCGCCATGGTGAACGCATGCCCTCCCACCAACTCCATCACCTTTTATGGTTTGTTTTTGTTTTTGGAAGGAAAAAAATTATGCGTGCGCGTACGTTTAATTAAAGAATGACGGCAAGAAAATCAAAGCAAACCAAACTGAATCAAACCAAACCAAAGGGAAGGAACACGATTAGAAACAGGGTAAGTCCTGTATGATTTTTCAAAAAAGTCGACTTCTTTGACACCAAATCAGCAAGAAATCAACCATGTATAAAGTATCACCTGTTCGTTGTCGATGTATTCGATGGGCTCGGGCGAAGTCGCGTCCGAAGCCATGTCGCCGAGGCCGAGGCGCCCGTATTCGCCGACGCCGCACGACATCACAAACCTTGAGCAGCCGCAGTGTCGTAGTAGAGTGGTGTTAACAATAGAAAGAACGCCCATGTATAAGACACATAAAAAGATCGAAAGTGCAGCATCGCGTGAAAGGGATAGGCAAGTGGCCATGCGGACAAGACAAACACACGCCTGCATCGACCGCGGCATACAAAAAACAAGAACGCACGAACATAGAAAGAACGCGCGCCGAAGAAATGTCAAGGATTTGCGCCTCACCCGTCGTCTGTGAGCAGAGTAGTGTGCAGTTCGCCGGCGGTAGCTTTCGTGATTTTCACGCCAGACTCAACGAGCGAGTCAATCAGCTTGGGCTCACTAGTAAGTAGTGAGGCCGTCCGCATACAAGCGCCCACGCACAAGTGGGCAAAGACGATTTATTGCAAGGAAAAGTATTAATTGTGAAGTATGCAAGGATTTGAAAAGGAAAAAAAGCAGGTCAATTGTAGTACTGCAGTATCTGAGATGCACCCACTTATTCTTGGAAAGTGAAACCAAGCCGCCGGCACGAAAAACGAGTCACTGTGTCGCAGATATTTTTCTATAACATCTCTGGCCACACACCGCCCTCCAACTTTCCGTAAAATTCCAACCGAGATAAGCACTGTAAAATGTTCGGGTTTTTCTGCATCACACTGGCACGACAACGACAACAACGTTCAAGGCTTTCACTCCTTTTCTCTCTTACGTGTAGCTCGAGGTGTCGCCGTGGCCTAGGAGCCCGCCACCACTCCACAGAGATCCACCCCAGCCCCATGTATACACTTTGCCTTCCTGGTCGACCGCCACCGAATGCGAGTCGCTTACTGAAGCCTGCACCACATGCACTCCTGCCAACGACTCCACGAGCCTTGGGAAGATGGAAGGAGGAAAAATGAGACTTTCAACGTAGGTAAGTTTCAAAAGTAGGCATGTCTAGAAAGGACAAAATGTGAGGCGGACAGCACCAACACGTTAGTAGTCCAAATTACAATCGCTGCTAAGTCGTCGCTCAGACTACGCGATCAAGTATTCTTCTTTCCTCGTGTACACGCACATGTGTATGCGCGCCTTCATTTCAATTGGCCAAAAGAACTTCTCTCCCACTATGGCGTCGAGAGCTCCGCACTCACCGGGGCGTCATGCACTCTTCCTTGTCCGTGAAGCCAGGCAGGCCCAACTTGCCGTGGGCGTTGTTGCCCCAGCTGAACAAACGGCCGGCTGACGTCACCGCCATGCTGTGGTCTTGCCCCGCCGTGATGTCCACCACGCTTTCGTTTGCTTCGAGGGGCAACTATGAGTAAGCAAGTGAGCAAGCGATGAAGCAAGCAAGCACGTGAAAATATATTATTAGAGTTGGATGGGCAAATATGAAGAGAAAGCGGGTAGTGAGCAAAACGAGACAGTAGTCCTTCACTTAGCTGTGAAACGTTAACACCACCTTCCTCCTTTCATCTCATGCATTTAGACCATAGCGAACTCTGTTCCAATTTCCGGCGCTTACTTCACGCCACAACTCACCGTATCGAGCAGCACAGGCGACTTTTCGTCGTAGTTGTTCATTAAGCCTGCGCAGTTGAAAGATGCGCCACAAAAGCATGTTAATAGTAAAAAAAGTATCTAGCAGGCTACGACTCGAGAAAACTATCAATTCTTCCTCGGGAACAGCCCATTTCGAAGCTACGCAGAGGTCCGAGTCTTTAAATCGTGCACAGCATACACCCTTCCGAAGAAGGAAAGCCTAATAGCTGTACTATCAAATTATAAATATGCACCAGTTTATCCATTATAAGCTTCTGCTATAGTTTAGTAACGCGAGACATATTTCGATAAGACTTTGAGTTGACTCACCTTCCTTTTTCAGCTCGCCCAACCCCAGTTGCCCATTGTTGCCATTTCCCCATACGTAAACGCTAGATGAAGCTACCCCTCGAGCTAGGGAAAACCGTCGCAGGCGAGGTTGGAAAGCTAGGACGCTGCGAATCATTGATTCTTATCGATCTATAGCCTTGGTATGCGTACACCAGTGGCTAGCTAAGTGATGTTACTGTAGTGAAGTTTGTAGTTAGTGAATGTTGGTGCACAGAAAAAATAATGCAGTGCGTGCTTGCTGAGAAGAGAGAGCAGCGAGAAAGCTTTGGAAGGCGCTCTCTCAATATTTAGACTTCGTGAAGAAAACTTTCCCCTTTTAGGGGGTATTTTTGAAAGTGAAGAGCTTCGTGTAGAATGAATGAATGATGCCGATGCCGATTCCTTCCCCAAGTGAAGTAGCCTCAGTGCAAGCTTTGTGGACATTGCTAACTCGACACCTCCTTTAATCCAAGGAAAATACCCTAAATTAGACTAGTCCAAGATGCCTCCCTGGCCGATGCCCGGCAGTGCGCCGATGGTCGCGTACAATAGCTCTCCGAATGTGTTTTTCGCGTTTCTGTTGTTCAATACAATTTGCCGTACATTTGAGAGCGGACTTGTAGCAGCAATGCTTGGAACTATTAAGGTTTGATTCTGAAGCTTTAAGATATATTTGATTAGCAGGATGTGCGTCAGCTCTAAGCGTAGTCTATATGTTCTCTTTTGTTTATAATAGTACGGTCTTCAAATCACTTTTTTTCGATTGCACTTCTCGCGTTGACAGGCCGAAATAGACATGTCATACACTATGGAAGGCATCGTCGCAGCATCACCGGATTTTGGCATCGTACCTGCGGCTATTCTTTCGATTTTCGCGTTTCAATATTTTCCAGCGTATCAGGTCATCTTAGCTCCTAAATTACAAGTATAACTTGTATTTCTCGGTGGAAGCAAAAAGGGTTTAAGGTTAGCATGCATGGAAGGAACCTGTGCGCTTTCGTCCTCCGTTGCGTGATACGTTTACTGCTTCTTGGTTGCTTAAGCTATTTTAAGTATTCTACTCTAATTAATACGTACGTGATTTCAGATCCTCGTCGGTGGGCAATTCATCAGTGGCCTAGCAGCACTTGTGGTGGTCGTGTGGCCAACGTCCTGGGCCCTGGTGCTCGCTCGCGCCATTTGTGGATTCTTGTGGGGCTTTTGCGCCGTGCATTACCCTTCATGGATCAACATGTGAGCATTTAGTTTACTCTTGATGGACGGGTTTAAATGCTAGTGTGCCGCAGGGGGAGGTCCTTGTTGCTAAAATTTTGTGTTGACTTGGTAGTTTCCGCTTTCTGTGCTTTGGAATACTCTGACTTTTACAATGCTTAATCATACATTTATATGTCTCCCTTAATGTTTTGGTACTGCAACACCAGCAACCTTTTTATTGTTCTATTCCGGGTGATTACGCTCGCGTTTGTCTGGTGTGTACGCTTTTTTAACGTGCAGATACGGCGGCAAATCGGATGTGGTCTGGCTAGGCTTGTACAACGCATGCTTGCTAGTGGGGGTGCTAGTAGGCTATACCGTGGGCGCAGTGGCCACTGTCGACTCCACGCTAGGTTGGCAGTACTATTATGGCCTCCAAGCCGTGCTCATGCTGCTGTGCGGGATCATGTACTGCTTCATTGACCCCGCGCTGATTCAGGTAAGCGATAACACACGCGAAAGGAAAAGATACACACACGAAAGCTTAGCGTTCAACTTACAGCAAAACTAACATTAAGGCGTTCAGAAGGGCTGATATTTTTCAGCACACATGCATCTTTAGGTTGTATTCTTAAATCTTGTACTCATGTCTTTTTGTGTTTTCACTTCCTCTTCTTATGTCCCTCAGGTGACGCCTCGAGTGCGGCCGCTCAATTTGCTGAAAGCTTGTGGCGGTTCCTTTGTAGTGGGAGGCGGCGATGCAGTCTCACAAACGAATGAGACTAACCCCGAAAGCGACAGCAGCGATTATGACAATGAAAACGATGGCAGCGGTAGCAGGAGCGGTAGCAGCAGCAGCGGCGGTCAGTCGCTGTCGTTGTCGTCGTTGTCGTCGCCAGTGGCAGTGTTCTCAGCCGAGGCCGAGCAAGCCCCCCTCTTGGGGGACCTGTTGTTTGCCGAAAGAGGCAGCGATGAAAACAGGGATGGCGGCACTCATCCTGGTAGCGGGTTTTCGCCCTCTTTTGCGTCGTCTTCTGCATCGTCGTACTCCTCGTTGCCTCAATCTGCACCGGAGCGAACCCGCTACATAGCAAGAGAAGGCGACCGAGATCCCACTAAACTGCGCGCCCGGGAAGCCATTGCGCAAATATTCCAATCCCCCCTGTACCTGTGGACGGTGACCACGGGCGCCATCATCAGCGGCAGCGTGGTGTTCATCCTGTACTTCGTGACCCAGATTTTGGAGGCCTTGGACTTCTTTGGGTCGACCACCACGAACTTCGTGTTTTGTGGCCTTCTTCTGGTGGCTAGCCCAATCCCGGGGAACCTGGCAGGGGCTTATTACGTACAAAAGTCGCTGGGAGGTAAGAGGTTTTTTTGTTCTGTTTCCTTTTCCTGTTTTTTTTTTTTTATAATAGACTGAAATACAACTTTTTCTCACTCTAATATATTGCCTCCTTCCTTTCACTAATCATTTTCCCTATTTTTTTTCCTTGATTTTGTGAACAGGCTACCGTAATTACGCGGGCGGCACCTTATTCGTTGCGATGGCCACTCTCGTTGGCTTCGTGTTTTTGATCTTGCTTACTGTTGTGGCCTTGCTGCAATCGGCGGAACAATCGGGAGGCGACTCGACTGGCTGGGTGAGTTTCTTATTTCTTAACCGTCAGGTGTGAGGAGGAAGGATGAGCGGAAGAACAGGCCAGCAATATTATTAAGGTTATTTTAAAGCAATGCTGTACTAGAAAATGAAAGTTCCAATATCGTAAAGTAGCTTCTTTAGGAGACTTCCGCACCATTTATTTCCGAAATGCTACTTACAAGTCTACTGTGAAAGAGGTGCAACAAGCCTGGAAGAAACCGGTGTTTGTTTTGTATGTGCGTGCATTTTATTGTGTTTCAAACAGTGTGCGAATTCGTGCATATTAGTTTAATTTTTGATACAGTCCATCATTTATGTAACTTCCACTTTACTTCTTCTATTTTTCTTGCGCTTTTGCGACTCTTTTCTTTGCCTTGCTTTTTGTGTTCTGATCTCTCACAGGTGCTCGCTTTCTTGTACGTGTTGTTCTTTTACTTTTATTTGTTCTTCGGGGCCGCTCCTACGGCGACCATCAACGGCACGGCAGTGAGTTTGATGCCCGAGCTCTCGGTCGCGGGGAGCGGGTTGCAGTTTGCGATTCAAAACGTGGGGAAATTGGTGATTCCTGCCGTTGGCGGCGTGGTCTTGGAAATCATGAACCACACGGTGAGATAATCGAGTATAGCAATCGACGCTGAGTTAGAAGTTGCTTTTTGCTTCCTGCCCTTTTTGAACATTTATTTCATCCACAAAACTCCCGAACGACTTATGCTTCTATTTTCCCTTCTACTCTGGCCTCGTACATCGTTATTTATTCCGATTCCTACGTGTTTTTGTTCTGGCTGTTGTTCCACTTAGGTGGTGCTTGGGTTCCAAGTGGTGCTTTTGCTGTTCGGCTTATTGGGAGTGCTTGCGGGCTATAAGGCCTACAGGGTAGCGCTTGAAATGTACCCGCCGTCTCCAGGCGATGAGGAACCCAAAAAATCATGTATGGGTGGTGACAGCAACAGGAAAGGCGGTAGCCCTCGAGAAGACTACTCTCCTTCTTCTAGCAGTAGCAGTGGTTTCATGCCGACATTTGTAAGTGCGTGGTGGTCAAGACTCACGAAAAGATGGTTCAATCACAGCGACGATGGCGTCTCTGAAAAACGCCTTAGTGGCACGTATGGCAGCGCTGGCAGCTACAACGCCGACCTGGATGATTCTCGCGAGAGAAGCGGCAGTGGCGGAAGTCCTTCTCATGTGGAATTAAATGCCATTGCCGGTGGTGTTGGCGGCGAAAGCAACCCATCTAGACTTGGTTATGAGTCCTTTGCGGATCGCAAGAACCTTACAAGAAGATAGCGAATAGTCCTGTTCTCCTTTTAATCGGGGGAAATCAACTCCGCTCGGTTATTCCTATCTCGCAACGGACCTCCGGACTCCAGACCCAAATGTTACTAGCAACATGACATTGGCATTGTCTAAGTCTTAGATATAGATATAGCAGGTACATATATGAAAATAATAACAAAAGAGCACGGGGGTAAGAAGCACGGATATATAACCGTGGCTATATTCCTCCCGGGATATTCATAGAATTCGAGTTCCGAGTTATGTATATCGGCGTTTCTGTATCGGCTTTTAATTGCTATAATTTTCGGAGCTATTGCCTATTGCCTATATGTTTCGTCATGCAGACAGCACAAACATTTTTGCACAGACTAGTTGTACTTGATTGAGTGCAGCTGGTTCTTAACGCCACATTTTTTTACTCTCTTGTCTTTTCTACTTAAATCATTACATGTCAAGCCTCTCTTGAAGCTCCACCCAATTCAAATTGTCCATTATCCAGTGCGGGTACTGGTGCCGTAAGACATTCGCCATCTGAAAATAAGAACAGCAAAGCCGGAGCAAACTTAAGCAGACGGCGAAGAATATCCAAGAGAAGAGCATGCATCAGATTGCCATCGAGGGGGCATCCCACAATTCGCAAGTGCTGCACCGGTCTCAGCGGTTTTGTTTGTTAAGTCACTCACATCCGTGGCCTCTAGATGCGGGTAGTCCGTTCGAATTTTCTGCAGCGCATCGCATACTTCGTCGGTAGTAGGCGTCTTGCGGCCGGTGTACAAGAAGGCAGCAAACTTCAAAACACCCCCAAACAGTAAGACCAAAGCAACAGACGAATCTTCGTTGAAGTGGAAGAGGTACAGATACAAAATATATACTCAGAGAATGCCACACAAATCAAGCCCCGACCCAAAAATCAAAGGCGACTGCAAGTGGTATGGCAGATTATAAAGTCTAGTAACAACCATGCATCTACGTAATGAATACATTGAATGCGAATCGGCCTCCTTGAATTGTGTATAGTGTTCCACGGCAGCACTTCAAACGTACCTCACGCGTGTGGATGTAGTAAATCATCTTTTCAAATTGACCGACGATGCCTGAGGGAAATAACACAGCGGTAGATTGGCAATTTCAGGGTGCATTGAACAGGTCCGTTTGGTTTTCATATGCCACGCACCAGGCGCTTCTTGAGGTGTGTTGACGTGTTGATGCTTGATGTTGGCACCAAAAAGAAAGTGAAACAACAATCAAGCCAAATGATGCAACACCACCACTTTTTCTTGTTGACGTTTGATCCGTTGGAAAAGATCGTGCAGAATCCGAGAATCTACAACATGATGAAGAGCTCATCAAAATAAGCTCATCCAACAACATGTATTGGGCGCGAGTCCTCTCCGCTCATGCTGTTACAGCCGCCAGATGAAAACGCTATTCAGAGAAGCAGGACTACACACTCAACATAGTTTTGAATTTGAACTTTGGAGCTTTGGAGCGATACTTTAAAAGCTTTAAGGCAACTAGTACGGGCAATGTAGAGCAGTCGCGACTCCATTGGATCATCAAACATGGATCCGAGCCTAGTAGGATGCTTCGACCAGCCAGCCAAATCTAATTCGTGGTACATCACGTCGCCGCGCATCTTCTTTGCTTACATCTTGTTTTCTACAACATGCCGAGCATTCGAATCTGGCCTCGTAGCGGCACTGATGGGTGAAATCAAAGTAAGCACCATCCCCATGCCTACTCGCAAATTAGGAACCTTTTTGGGTTTACGAGCCTGCAAGTTATCCAGCTCTCAATTCTAGAGAGAAGCAGGCAGTGACACATGCTATCCGGAGGAGAACAAGCAAAATATTAAGAAAGTACTTTGATTCCTTGCTGTTTTTAGGGCTAGAGAAAGTAGCCTCTCAAGTTGGCACCGTTCTCGTGCTCTGCGCCTCACACGGTGTCTACTTGCAGTGTCTTCATATGTCTCCCTATTCCTTTGTGTCTTCATGCTTTCATTCGCACAGTTTATCTCTTCCTTTTTTGGTTCTCTTTATCATGCTTTTTGTTGCCACTCATAGGACGATTTGAACATGTCCTACACGATGGAAGGGATCGTGGCTGCAGCCCCTGACTTTGGGATTGTGCCCGCGGGAATTTTGGCGATTTTCGTGTTTCAGTACTTCCCTGCTCACCGGGTAATGAATAGTTTGAAGCAAAACTCCTTCATTGCTTTTGGAGTAATGGTGAAAGCTATTCATGCGATACGCACTGCTCAGCCTCGTTATTCATCTTTACATCCTTTTGATTTACTTATGACTCTTGCTTGCTCTTACTTCTAGTCTCAGCATTACTCTCTCACTTTTGTACAATTTTCGTAAATTTTATCGAACAGGTGCTAGTAGCCGGGCAGTTCATCATTGGCTTAGCAGCGCTCTTAGCCGTGGTGTTTCGCACCGCATGGTGGCTGATTGTGGCCCGAGCGCTTGGGGGACTGTTTTGGGGCTTCGCAGCCGTGCACTACCCGTCGTGGATCAACAAGTAATGGATCCTCTTGCTCTAGTCCTGCTAGGAGCTCGCATCTGATTCTTTTGCCTTATCATTCAATGGTCATTCAATGGACTGCAAGGCTTTTGCAGTAAGATCTCTGACCCATCGACGTGTTATTTTTCTTCCAATAACTCAGGTTTGGCGGCCAATCAGATGCCATGTGGCTCGGCCTTTACAACACCTGCTTGCTGATTGGCGTGCTGCTGGGGTGAGATGCGGTGTTGAGTTTGAAATTAGCGCTAGATACTACACGTAGCATGTCTAGCATTGTTTTCACAAGAGACTGGACTTTGACTTGGAATGGAACCACGACGCGTGTTTCTGAATCCTCACCTTGAATTTTTTTTTTCAGTAAGGAAATATACAAAGCATGATTTGTGCTTGGTGTACCTTCATTTCTTTTGTGTGTGAATTCGCAGGTACGGCGTCGGCGCTGCAGCCAACGTTTACGACGTGATTACGTGGCGCCATTTGTACGGCACGGAAGCCGTCCTCATGCTGGTGTGCGGCTTCATGTACTGCTTCATGAGCCCGAAAATGATTCAGGTACAGTACTAAAACATTGAGAAGCCACATGCAGTCATTTCAATTGTTTATTTTTTTCCTATTGGAATGTTCAATATCGGTGTTTGTTTGATTGCCCTCTCCCCTCCTTGTATCATTTCTCCAATGATTATAACAGCAACATCATCCATGCTATCAAGTGGTAATTTCTTTTATTTGTCATCCTCTTTCGACTCCTTTTCAAACCCTAACACGAAAGGTGACGGCCAAAGTACGCCCTTTGAATCTGCTCAAGTGCTGCGGCGGTAGCCTCATCGTAGGCGGCGGTGACAAACGATCGGGTACTTGGGACAACAATAACAACAACAGCTACAGCAGTGTTAGCAGCGGCAGTAACAGCAATGGAACTGTTCTTGGTTCTTCTTCCTCTTCTTCTCCTGAAATTGACGGTATGAAGTTGGCGAACAGCTCAAGCTCTGACCTGGTCTCTGCCCTGGGAGGGGTTGCAGACTCCTTCCTGGAAAACGGCGAACCTTCTCCGTACACCTCGTTCCGCGCGCGCGCTGGTTTTGGGTCCCAAGACAGCAGCGGTTCCTCCTCAGGTGAAGGCTCGGACGACGATGACGACGAGGAGGAAGGCACCGTTACGGGTGCTAGTGCAGTGAGACATGTAAATCGACAGTCAGGGCAAAACCACAGCAGCAGCAGCAGAGGCAGTAGCAGCAGCAGCAGCAGAGGCAGTAGCAGCGGCGGCACGTTTAGTGCCTCCAGTAGCTCTTACAACTACAGCCATGGTAGCAATCTAGCGAATGACGAGTCAGCGTCTTTGCTTCGTGAAACGGCAGGGC
>Ga0307979_1000683_pt1 | contig 23694 bp, 21 predicted proteins | sample OrgLakmetage1058_FD_201833 | JGI IMG/M metagenome (GOLD analysis project Ga0307979, IMG submission 201833) | Saline water microbial communities from Organic Lake, Antarctica - #1058 | ecosystem: Environmental > Aquatic > Non-marine Saline and Alkaline > Saline | place: Antarctica: Organic Lake...
GTGCTTCGGAAAAAGCTAGGCCGTGCCATGCGTGTGGACCTGATGTCAGCATCCTCGTCTCCACGGGGCGAAGCCAGTGAGGAACTTGAATCTCCTGATGCCGCCGGACTTTCTGCAGTAGCTGCTGGAGCTGCTGCTGCTGCTGTGCCCGCTGCGGTCGACCCAGAGCGGCGCCAGAGCCACCCCTCCGCGAGGCTCAAGTCAGCCGACGGGTTGGTTGGTGAATGACGCACGGCCCGCCACACGAACGCACTTGGCCCTTTCGCCAGCATGGTCGCCGCTAAAGCAGCGCCAGCGCCGCTGCTGCCCCATTCGACCCACGAGGCGGCAGTGGCCCAGGGTGTCGGCGAAAGAACGGTTGGCTCTGTCTCTGTGCTGCTGGTGCTGGTGTTGGTGCTGTTTCCGTTGTTGGTAACGCTGCCGCTGCTGCTGCTGCTGCCGCTGGAGATGCTACTGCTCCCAGTTGCTCCTACTTCCGAACTTGCAGAAAAAAACACTTCCGGCAGACCTCTCTGCAAGCGCTGCAAGGCCTCTGCGAGCTCAGGCGACGGTTGGCACGCCGCCGTTTCGTCGGCGTGGCTGGAGGCGTCCACCGAGCTTCGCCTGCGTTGTGGCACACCTCCAGATCCTCCGCTGTCGCCCTCCACGCTGCCTGCGCCGCCAGTGGTCGCGAGCGAGCGTAAGCGTTGCCGCGGCGGCAGAGGCACCCGCCGTGCAGCCGCTGCTTTCGCGGCCAGCGCGCGCTCCGAAGCTTCCTTCGCGCTGCGCAACACCTCCTCCGGGATTGGTGCAGTTGAGCCCGTTACTCCATCTGCTGCTGCTGCTGCCGGTGCCGACGTTGAGCTATGGAAGTACGCTTCACCGCCTTCCACTGTGCCTTCGCCAGGGCCCAGGGATCCGAGCCGCCGTCTCCCCCCTCCAGCAGGGGAAACCGGCAACGAAGAAGGCTGCTGTGGCTGCAAGTCGGAATCTTCCGATGAGACCGTGCCAATGCTTCGGGCTTCGGACCAACTCCTGGACGAGTGCGACGAGCTGCGGGATAGGCTAGTACCCATGCTGAAGTGCCTACTGCCAAAGCTGCCGCCTCCACCGCTGCTGCTACTACTTGAAAACACAGGCAAAGCGCCCACAACGCTCCCACGAAGGTTTTGGTCGTTGTCTGCCGCGAGCGCCGGTGCCGCACCATCGCCCAAATTGACGCGACTGCTGCTGAAAAGGTGACTACTGCCTGGGCCACTTTTCATACCAGTGCTGCTTCGAGGTTGCTTTGCTTGGAGGACATGTAAGCTAGTGGCAAGCGCAGCGAATACGTCTAGCTTCAATTGCCCTAAGCTCACGCTGGTGTCGCCCGTTTCCAAGGCAAGCTGCACGAAAGGTGCTCCTAGCCTCGGACCGTCAGAAGAACCATTGTGACTCGAGGCAACGCCGTCGACTGCCAACGAATCGCTGAATGGAAGGTAGATTCGTACCAATCGCACGTGCGTCGGCGGCCCTGAAGATCCATAAGCGCTACGCTGGCTGCGAGTCTCGGGTACCCTGCGGCGGCGCGAAGTTTCTGCCTGGAAGCAAAGAGAATGTGTCCAACAAGTACGAGCGTATAATACATGTAATAGTTAGTAAGACTATGAAGAAGTTGGCACAAGCTATTCATCTCGTAGATATACATCGTGGGAAAGATTATGGTCTAGGAGCGCTGACACCCATCCTTGACATGTCATTAAATCCGGTCATTCTCACCTTAGCACTGCCATCAGCACTTTGAACTTTCGACGGCGGTAAAAAAAATCTCGCTAAGGTAGCCATCAGCAAAATGAGAGAATATCCGTGCAAGAGCAAGGCAACGCAAGCACAACCCCTCTTATCTCATCTTGCAGTCGACAGTGAGTGTCGACTGTCGACTGTCGATAAGATCACAAAAATACTCGAAACGCACAAAATCAACGATCCACGATTAATTCATCCTGCAGCTTTTGTCTTCCCGTTCGATGAGATGATTGGTCGATGCTCAGATTGGTTCCGACGGAATCCGTGCCCGTCTGCATGGTATAATATAATATTTCATAGATATACCCGACTCTTTTTCATCCGAATCCAATATTTTGCTGTGTCTCTAGCTAGATAGTTTCTGAGGCGCTGCTGCCGGTCCCGAGCTGTTGATTACTGATATATTGTCCTAAACTGGCCAAACGCTCGCTTCATCTTAGCGCATCGTCACTCTTCTAGTTTTCTTTGTCCTACTCGAGCTGATCATGGTAAGATATGGTGTAAATGATAAGTTCTTCCCTTTCAAGCCTATTTTTTCCAGTACGGTACTTGGCGTTTCATGTTGGGAGGGACCTCCCTGCCGTCCTTTGATTGAGCGCTTGCACACTCGTATTCATTTCATACAAAAAGGTCAAAACGGTGGGGAAGTACCAAATTGGCAAGACGCTAGGCGAGGGGACTTTTGGCAAAGTGAAGTTTGCAAAGAACACCGAAACAGGCGAGGGGGTTGCCATCAAGGTGCTCGACAAAGAAAAGATTCAAAAGCAAAGCATGGGTGCTCAGGTATGATGCTAGGCTTAGGGTATAATTAGTTTGAAGCCTTTGTGTTAGATCAGTTCTCTTCTAGGGCTGGAATCGGCTCCCCGCAACACGTATATTTGGCATGCTCTCTAATTTCTAACATTCAGACTTGTGCATCGACATCCTTTTACACCAACAAATAGAAGTAGTACGTGAAAAGGAGGCATTCATAGCGCGCGCCTCTCACGGCGATGTTTTTTTTTTTCTCTAATAATTTCTCAAATTTTTTCTTGTCTTTTCATGGGCGTGATTAAACGCACGGTAGATCAAGCGCGAGATTAGCATCATGAAGCTCGTCAACCACAACAACATCGTCAAGCTGCTCGAAGTGCTAGCGAGCCGCACCAAAATCTTCATCGTCATTGAACTGGTGTGCGCATGACGCTTGTCGTGAAGTTTATTTGCTCATTTGCTTGTTCCAAGCTGCGTGTTGGTACTCTATTTTGGTTGTGTTTGGGAGCGGTGCGCTCGGCCCATTTTCACTCTCCTCGTTTCGTACCCTTCTTCGTAGTCGTGCATGCATATATAAGTGTGCACCATCTTTGAGTGCATGCGCTTTGAACATCTCTCTCTCTCTTTCTCTCGCTGGTAACAATCAAGGTCACGGGCGGGGAGTTGTTCGACAAGATCGTCGCGGCCGGGCGCCTGGAAGAGCCTCAAGCGCGCAAGTACTTCCGGCAGCTGGTGGACGGCGTGGAATACTGCCACTCTAACGGCGTGTGCCACCGCGACCTCAAACCCGAAAACCTGCTCCTCGACGACGCGGTGTGTGTCTGTTGCGAATGGGTTTGGTTTAAAAAGTGTGTTTGTTTCGGACCAATCTCGAGTTCTTTTTGTTTTCTGCCTTCCTTCTCTTCTTGCTTCACTTGTCTTCGTGTAACGTTAGTTTTGTTGATCATGTCATGATAATGGTGATGGATGGGTGGTGACCTTATGGTGTTGGTGGTGTTGTTATTCTTTTACAGGGGGATTTGAAGATCAGCGACTTCGGCCTTTCGGCCCTCTACGATGGCGATGCCGACGGCGGGAGCTCCCGGTCGCAGCTTCTGCACACCACCTGCGGGACTCCCAACTATGTGGCTCCGGAGGTATGTATGTGTGAGTGTGAGAGTGAGAAATGGGTTTGCGCAACGCGTGTACTCGCACCCTCGCACACGCCTATGCCAGAGCTCTCTGTTGCACGAGAGCAATGCATGAAAGTGGCATTGCGATGTTCTCTTGTCATTTCGTGGTATTCTCAATGTCCGTCGCGTCATCCCTCTCTTTTTTTAATGTGCCTTTCCTTATTAATGTGAGTCTTACTTTGTGTTATGTATCTTTTTCATCATGAAATACCACGTGGTAGGTGCTGGCGGACAAGGGCTACGACGGACGCACCGCCGATGTGTGGTCGATTGGAGTGATTTTGTACGTGCTGCTGGCGGGCTTCCTGCCTTTTGACGAGCCCACCATGACCGCCCTGTTCCGAAAGGTTCGTGGTGGTGGAGTTGATAGTGGTGGTGTTTGGCGTCTTTGTATGGTGTTTGTATTTAAACGTTAGAGGTTAGATGCGGGAGGTGTTTGATGAATCCGAGGCAGATAAGTTGCGTGCTATCGAGCACTTAGGCAAACCGTTTCAGCAACTCTTCAAGGGCAGCATAACTTTGAGCAACGTGTTTCGTTCTTTTATAAGCAACTTCCATGCCATTATCTCACTCGTACTCTTGCCCCTGTGATTACCTTCAGATTCAATCGGCCGACTTCGCGTACCCCTCGTGGTTTTCTGTCTCAGTCAGAGCGCTCCTCGACAAAATTCTCATCGCCGACCCGACCAAGCGCATTTCCTTAGCGCAGGTGCGAGAGATTATGTCGAGACGAGTTTATTGTCTGAAAGTACTCTTTTGATGTGCATGCCCGTAGCGAGGAAAGATGTCCTTTTGCTGAATGATTTCCCAGCTTCCATCTTTCAGCCTACTGTTGACTCTTTTTCTTAGTTTTCCATTATTATGTCTTTTCTGCACCACATCACCGTATCTATTGTTCACGGCTTGTACCTCTTTCTCTCTGCATTACATTCAGGTCAAGCAAGACCCCTGGTTCCTGGAGGGCGGTAACGTGGCTTCCGGCGTGGTACAGGGTGATGCCTCCCAGACCGAAGCCCTTCAGAAAGCCGCGTCAGTGGCCGTGGGCCTCTCCACTTTCTCGGCGCCCGGTGGGGCCGAAGGCAAGGACGGCGCCGAAGAAGGCCTCGCCGCCGCCGCAGAGGTATTAAACAGAAACAGAACAGAGTGGAGTCATAGAGGGGCAACTTGAAAATAGGGTAGAATGAATGAACGAGTGTGTTCCTTGTGCTTTATGTTATCTAATATAACACCATTCAAAAACACCATTCAACAACATCAACAGGTGGCAGACGAGGTGGTAGAAGAGCGCGACGACAATTCCGACAACAGCTCTCGCAGTGACGCCAAGGCTGCTTCGTCTGGCGGCGGTGGAGCAGCCAAGGCCAGCAAAGACGGCACTTCTACTACCACTAACACCGCTGCTGCGGGTGGGGGGGGGAACCTCGCGTTAACCGGCCTGAAACGGCTCAACGCCTTCGATTTGATCAACCAGTGCGGCGGGATTGCGTTAAACCGCATGCTTTTGACGGCGCCCGAGCGGCAAATCGTGAAAGTCCGTCAGTTTACGTCGAGCCTGCCGCCGGTGCAGGTGCTGCAGGGCATCGACGCCGCGCTTCAGGTAAAGCATGCACGTTTTGTTCGTGGATATGGTTTCTCTTTTGAATCTCATGCTTTGTAGGTCTTTTTGCTCTTTTATTTTTTTGCTTCACTCATCTCAGTGTTCTGAACTTGATCCGTGCGTTAAGACTCTTAATCCTTTTTGTTTCCTCATTCACACACTTCTGTGCTCTTCTTTTTCTTTTCTTCTTCATTGCTGTCTATCAGGCCATGGGCTGCGACACCCGGCTGCAGCTCGATGCGTTCAAGGGCAAGGGCGCGTTGCTGTCCTCCTCGGGCATGATTGGCATCATCGTGCAGGCCTACGCGGTCTCCGACTCGGTGCATTTGGTGGAAATTCGCCGGGGAAAAGGCGACATTTTGGAGTACTACAAGCTGTTCAACGAGCTCGTGAAAAACCGCGTCAACCACTTGATCAACGTGCCGAGCTCGCTGGCGGCTGAGCTGGCGGAAGCCAAGGCTTAGGAGGAACGTTCAACGAATGAGGAACCATGCCGGCTTCATCTTGAAAGCCCCGTGTGAAACCATAGAATTCAAGAGTTTGAGAGAAACACCAACGGCAGAGAGAGAGAAGCACTTGCATCTCAGCAAGCAGCAAGAACAGACGACGGAAGTCGACCGACGACCAGGCGCGTGCCACGGCCTTCCTTTCTTTTCTTCCTCCCTTCACACACACAGCACACAACCCACCGCAAGAAAATGAATTGGGGCTGGCTCGGAACTAATTTTATTTACTAAGATCGTCTTTACCTCCATTTGAATTCGAAGAGAAATCTACCGAGGGCCAAACGAGAAGGCCATTGGGGAGATGTAAATTTATTGATCTTCAGGCGGCATTAATAGTTTCACCGGATTTATATATATCGATATTAGTTATTCGTCTTTCATTTTTAAACGCTAACGAACTTACCACTGTTCAAGAGAATATAAGTAAGGTTCTACCGACGAATGACGAAGGCGAATTCATCTTCAATTGGATGATGGATGAGTGGCCAAGGCTGGAGCTGGAGCTTTAGCTCTAGACCGCAGAACCTAACTTTTAGTAACGAGGTGCTTCCGAGTTAAACTGGGTTTACTTGCTAATACTTCTCAGTGCCTTCGCTTAGTCCCCTGTGTCTTGTTGCTGACTTCAATTATTGCAGCCAAGAGCAGGGTGGTCTCAATTTTCCGCCTCTTTCTAGTTCCCAATGCGAAGGCCAGCTTCGCGCTTCACAATCCCCAAATCCCGCATGTCGCGCTTCAACACGTCGCTCAGCCGGTCCAACGCCGTTCGCTGCACGTCCAACGCGCTCCGAATCGCCACGGTTTCTTGCTTTTCCATCCCCACACCGCTGCCGCTGCTACTGTGTGTACTACTGCGGCTGAGCTGGTTGCTACCTGCCGTGGCCCCAAACCGTCCGTGGCCAGTGCGAAGGTCTTCGGCGTTGAACAAGTCCTGTGTGATGTGTGTATCAAGAAAAAGCAGAAAGCGCACATGGAGATTGAAGAATGCAAATAAGAATACACAAAAAAGTGCAAGAAGCATCCACTGGCTCAACATTATAATTTTGAAGCAGGTAATGTAAGGACGAAGAAATTGGAAGAGTGTAGTCAAAATTAGATCTGTTCGTAATTTCATTCTTCAAATTCTCTTTATCCTTGACTCCTCAAGTATCTAATTCATCATGACGCATTACCTGCGCACTGCGCCCTGCATGCGCAACGCGATCGGCGAGTTGCTGCAAGGCAAGGTAGTGGCGCCGCTCGTCTTCGCTCAAAGGGCAACCCAAGTGCGTCAACACGTGCAGGCGGCTCTGAGCGACCATTCACCGCCAGACGCAAATGCACACCGCGTAGCAAACAAGTAAAAGAACAAAATGTTTAAAGTGGAAAGCAGAAGGGAAGGGAATAATTTGAACAAATATACTCTTTTATTTAAAGAATAGTCACCTGCATTCACGCGTAATTATACAAACAAACGTGCGTTGTTCTTATCAATGAGGTTGTTGTTTGTCGATTCTGTGTCCCATCTTTTTTGTTCTCGTAAACCTACCGTCAAGTCCGCCAGCCGCGCCACTTGCGCGTCGGCTTTGGCTTGCAGCTTCCGCGCCCGCTCGCTCGCGCCGCTGCCGCTGTCGGTGGCCCGCCGCACGTCCTTCTCCGCCATCGCGAGGGTCTCCAAAAGAAAGAGGAGGATGGTGATGATGTTCACGGCGATGATGATACAGAGATGGAGGAAAAGGAGGGAAAAATGAAAGTAAACAAACACGACTTTCTACAGTACAAAGCACCTCTCTTGTAAACCATGCATCAAATGCACTGCTCTCCCGCACCTTTTTTTACACCTAAACTCCTTTTGGCTTCCCATTTTTTTAACTTCTGATTACTAAATCTCGACGTCCTTTTTCCTCTCCTTCACCCAAACCAATTTTTCCCCTCATCGGAATCAATTCGTTCATCTTGTGCACACACCTGCTCCAGCTCGGCGATCTTTTTCTTCTGCGTTTCCGCGCGCTTCGCCAGTTGCTCGGCCCCTGTAGCCTTCATGGGCACTAAATCTTCGCACAAGTCGTGCTGTGGCACCCATTCGGGAAGACAGAACGAGGCGGGTAGTATACATGTATCAGGCAGGCGAAATGAGCAATCAACACGAAGAAAGACACTTTCAACGCAAATAATGCAAAACACGGATCGCATTTCACGAAGGTAGCGTTCCCTTTTCACTTCAAAAACGTACGGTCACGAGTTTGCGCTCGGCGTCACGCCACAGCTCCTCCGACACGCCTTTGAACCGCGCAGGAAAAGGAGTAGCCCCAGACCCCGCTTTCCGGCTTTCCTTGAACACCAAGGCCTGAAATTGTCCGTCGGGGTTCTCGACCTGTGCACATGAAGGTTTGAAAACGGGTGATGTCAGGAGCGTTTAGACATTATTTCTTTTAGAAGAAAGTTCTCTCCTCTTTCGCTATTCGAGAAACGTTGTCACAGTGTCCCATTCGCAAGGGCTTCTTTGCTGCTGCTCGAGTAGGGGAAGCAAATCTACTGACCTCTGTTTCGGTGCCAGCAGCCGTGCGGGTTTTGATTTTGGGGCCAGTCCAGGCGAGCTTGAGCTTCGAAAGCGTTTCAACTTTTTTGGCGTAATCTTCGTCGAGCTTCGTGAAAGGTGCTGCTGCTGGCGCTGCGGCTGCCGGCTGAGCCCCTGCCGCAGGACGCGGGAAACCAAACCCTGCACCTGCTGCAGGGGCAGCTGCTGGACTTCCAAAACTGAATGAAGTCCCTGGGGTTTGTGCCGCAGGGGCAGCAGCAGCTGGAGTCCCAAAACTGAATGAAGTTCCTGGGGTTTGTGCCGCAGGGGCAGCAGCACCTGGACTTCCAAAATTGAATGAAGCTCCAGGAGTTTGTGCAGCAGGGGCAGCAGCAGCTGGACTTCCAAAATTGAATGAAGCTCCAGAAGTTTGTGCCGCAGGGGCAGCAGCAGCTGGACTTCCAAAATTGAATGAAGTACCTTGTGCCGCGGGGGCAGCTGCAACTCCGAAATTAAACGCCATAGAGGTCGCAAGTTTTATCTCCGTGTGGTGAGCTTCGAATAATGGCCTAGAGCAAAGAAGAGGTTAGAGTTAGCAACTTGCTCTCACTTCGACTACTTTGTATGTATGCCTACTATCGTGGTTAAGTACTATTAGACTATTAGTGTATTAGTGGTTCGGTGCTGCTGTGCTGCTTGTTGCTTGCTGCTTGCTTGCTGCAGCAGCCGCCTCCAGGGTTCTGGGAAAAAAGCTTCAAAAATCCAAGAGGTGGGCAATCAGACCACAAGGCGACGTGAGGGTGGGGTGGGTGGTGGGTTTTGGCCGTCCGGCTGGAAAAAAGACACCCTTCTTCCCGCCTCCCCCAGAGGAGGGGTAGGCTATTCCTGTATATAGAGCACCCAACGGACAACTCCAGGGCGGTAATCGGTATGTTCATCGCCCCCAGGGAGGGGGGCTCAATATGGAAATGGGCACTACCCACCACCAGACCAGGTGGGGGGGTAGGAATCGAAGGATCTCTGGAAAAATGACCCTCTCATTGGTCAAATGATTTTGTGCCCACCTCTTGCAAAAATCCCAAAAAAAGCTCCAAAAAAAGCCTGATTAGCTCTTAGGTTTAGTTTGTACTGCTTTGCCTTTCCTCTCTACCTGTTAGCCTTCTAATTCCGGCCCTTCGGGTCCTGTCTCTAAAACAGTTTCTACACACCTGCTGACGTATTTACCGTATTTTTACTGTATTTTAAACACGTTTTCACCTCGAAGGGGGGAATTTGGGAAATCCTTAAGCAAATTATCTGTCCGTTGGGTTATATTTTTCCGTTTGAGGCAGGCCCCGAGGGGCCGGAATTAAAAGGCTAACACTTAGAGATATAAAGCAAAGCAGCAACCTTTCTTGGCTGGGAGTATCAATAATTCTTTGATGTATTTTCCTGCCGCAGCTGCTGGCTACAGGTCGTATGGATTTGTCACAGGCCCCGAGGAAATAGAATAAGGCTGGAATAAGGAGAATTAAAAATATAAATATGTACAACTTGTGGTACCTGAATTCCATAAAACCATCTTTCGTAATTATCGATACTTCGAGGGCAGACCTTCTGTGTCACTAATTTTCGAGAGAAAATAGTCGCCGCCGACCGTGTCGCATTCTTCGTAGTCTTTTTCAAGTGCTGCCAAGTCTTCACGGGCTTCAGAAAATTCCCCTATCTCCATGCCCTCACCCACGTACCAATGCACGAAAGCTCTTTTAGCGAACATGAGGTCAAATTTGTGATTGATTCTGGAAAAGACTTCAACTATAGCCGTAGTGTTGGCCGCGAGGGACACGGCCTGAGGTACGAGCGCAAGCTCACCGCCAGGTACAAAGGAAGGAGGCTTGCTTGCAATCCCACACTTTACCCCAGTCGGAGACCAGTCCACGAAATTAACCCCCCGCTTGCTTTTGAATTTAGAAACTGCAGCATTCACATCCTTCGGAGTAATGTCGCCTCTGTACATAAGACAACATGCCATGTAACTGCCGTGGCGCGGATCACATCTGAGAAAAGAGGAGGAGCGATCAAACACAGCAGCTGTAATGTCGCCGACGCTCATGTGGTAAAAGGAAGCCTTGTCTGGCTGAATCAATGGTGCAAGCGAAGGTACAAGAAAATGGAGTCGAGGATAAGGTACTAAATTGGTTTGGAGTTCCATCAAGTCCATGTTGAGGGCACCACCAAATCTCAGTGACCCCGTGACCGAACTAGCGAACTGAGCTATGAGACGATTGATATTGCTGTACGAGGGACATGTGAGGCCTAAATTGCGAAGGCAGATTTTGTACAAGCTTTCATTATCCATGCAAAACGTCACATCTGCATGCTCGAGTAATCCATGCGTTGAAAGAACCGCATTGAACGGTTCGGTAGCGCTGTTGCCGATAAACCTCGATGAACACACTGAAAAGGTCAATTTCGAATGTCTAGGAAACATAGCGGACAAGTGCTCTATTAAAAGCGATGTCAATCCTGATCCTGTACCACCGCCGGCGGCATGATATAGCATAAATCCTGACAAAGGGGCATGGCACATTCGTCGATTGAAACATAAGAATTATTTAATGATAATTGTGATAATGCTGCTGTTTAAAGACGAACCTTGCAAGTTTGGGCTGGCTTCTGCCATTCTTCGAATTTGATCCGATAAGCGAGTAATGAGCGTCTTCCCTAGATTAAAATACCCTCTTGCGAAGTTGTCGGCAGAGTCTTCTTTTCCAGAGATTACAGTGTCAGGGTGGTAGAGTTGGCAATATCTTCCTTTCCTCACTTCATCTAACACTGTTGCTTCAGTATCGACAAGAATAGCTCTTGGGATGTGCTTTCCAGATCTTGTTTCCGCGAAGAATGTGTGTGCAGCTGATAGAGGGGCAGACGTGCTTTGGTCTGATTCAACAGGATGCCCCTCAGGTTGAATGCCATGTTCGAGGCAAAACACCTGTCAGAGTGTTAGAATACTACAATATATTCCTGAATAGACGATATTACAGATGGCAATTCTTACCTCCCAGCAAGAATTGCCAATCTGAGCGCCCGCTTGGCCTATGTGGATGTTAAGAATTTCGCGCATATTGTTAGTCATTCCCTTTTCAAGAACACTGTGGGTCGCACTCTTTCAATGTCATCTTTACAACAAGAATGCAAGGCAGGACAAAAATAGTTCGGTCTTGTAAGTTACAAAAGAAAACACCGAACAAGACACGACAAGACACGATTATTCCAGTAGTCTGAATGCAAAGCTTTAGATCCAATGATTACAGCATAATTCATCATGGTAATTGGTGGTGTATAATTAGTTTATACTTACTATACCACCACGGCCAATGATATTTTTCAACAACATGTAAGTAAATAAGTAAAAAGTATCGTTGAAAGACTTGCCACTTTCCTCAATTACGTTCAGCAGTTTTGCGCCTATGCGCGCATACATTGAGACAGTACAATTGAAGGGCAAATGCGTTCTCACTGTTCGAACTGCGGCCGTGCAGAGGACGTTGGTGTTGGTCTCCACACATGCCCAAGATGCAAAACTGTTATGTATTGCGACAAAACTTGCCAACAGGAGCACTGGGAAGCATGTCATCGGTTACTATGCAAAACTCCTGCTGCGCCGACGAGTGCTGAAACGATTGAAACTCAGTCTAAATTACGGCCACGGAGAAGTAGAAGAATTCTTTTCAAAAGCAAAAGTGACGCTCACTTGCAGAGCAGTGGTCAGACCTGTGCCAGGGATGATGTGGCTTCATCGACTGAGCTCATTGGCCACCTGACAAATGCTGGAGTGAAGCTGCCACGAAAATGGGCCGCCGTCATTACACGTGCAAAGTTCGGGTCATTAAATGCCTTGTCACGCTTGTCCAAAGATGACCTAACAGAATTACTTCGTAAAGATTTGCACATGCCCGCGATGTCCCGTGAAGCACTTGAAAGTTACGTCACGACTAACGCGTCAAAATACCCAATCGAATGCCAGAGTACTACCTCCCAAGTATTCTCTCCAAGTCTTCGCGAGGCATCAACACTAGCTCGATCATCGCTTCAAGGTGCTAGAGGAGGCTTGGTGCAAGGTTTTTCTCTTGCAGTCAATGCACTGGATGCTTTTATCACTGCAGGTCAAGAGATACCATTTGTTGGAGCTGCATGCAAGTTACTTAAAGGCCTCCTTCAATTGGTTAGAGACGCGCAAATGACTTGCCGAGACATCGCAACAGCCGGTGGAAGAGCACTTGATATAGCTGATTACCTCAACTCAATACCACCTCTGCTTAGATTGTTATCTCCAACTGACCGCGAACTAATTCTCAATGAAACAGAAAAGATTCTGCCACTTCTCGAAGAGCTTACTGAAGTTGTTCGGCAATATGGCTGCCCTGGATTCATAATGCGCATCGTGCAAATTGCGTATGCCAGAAAAACAGACATAATTGCAATTGATGCCCGTATTCAGAGACAGCTCCTGTCTTTTCGCTCTGTCTTGAATGTTGCGGCACAAACGACGACACTTTCTCAAATTTCAGCAATATCACAGCTCTTGACTACCCATCCCCGCGTATATCCTCTTTGCCAAGCTATTCGGAATCAAGTTGTGAACGCGGAGAGCTGCATCGCTCAAGATGATATTGTTTCTGCTGTTGACGTGCGCTCACTTGCAATTTCTGGGGGCGTGTCTCGAGAGGCTTTTAAGATGGAGCTTGACTACATCAACGAGAACTTCGAATTTCAAATTCAAGCCGTGAATGATTTGCTGCGTGGATATGGCGATGAGCTCCTCGAAGGCCAAAATGATCTGGCCTGCAAGATGTCCACAATGCAATTTGGCTTGAGCTCCTTAAATCAGGATGTGCAGACGATGATGGGAATGCTACAGCAGGCCATCGACCATAAGTCAGCCCGGATGCAACACCTGCGAGCAGAACATAGCTGTACGAGAGAGCAACTCGAAGTTTTCAATGATGATGACGCTGCGCTCCGACGTGCTTCTTGGGAGGCTGGGAGAGGGAATGCTGTTGGAGCACTAATGGAATTTACAAACTCATCAAAAGATATCGCTGAATCTGCAGAAGCATTATTTGCAATGGGTAGTAAATTAAAGTTGGAGGGAAACCATTTGACAGCAATAAATTTGTTTCGAGCAGCTCTTGAAAAGGATCCATGTATCGTTGGAGCCTGGTTTTCCCTTGGATATTCTCTTGATGAAGTGGGCGACCATGAGGGTGCAATTGAAGTCCTTTCAACTTGCCTAGAGCTCAATCCCTTACATACATCAGCTCTTAACAATTACGCCATCCTGATGAACGACGAGAGCCATTCCCTTAAAACTGCCGAAAGTGCGCTTCGGTCTGCACTAGGATCTAAGAATTCAAGTATTCGACCGAGGGCTACGTTACTTGTCAACCACACCAGTCTTGCGTCTGTTCATTTCAATCTGGGGTGTTTATTGAAAAGGCAGAATAAAATTGATGGCGCAGAAATATCATTCCGAAAAGCTATTCAGCTCAATGCGAATCATTCGAAAGCGCATTGTCATTTAGGATTGCTTCTAAAGATCGACCGAAAAGATTTGAAAGGAGCTGAGGTAGCTTATCGTGAAGCTCTGAAAGTCGATCCAACCAACACAAGCGCGCACCTCAATCTTGGCGCACTTTTGTCAGAAAAATCACAATGTGTTATAGAAGCCGAAAGTGAGTATCGCAAATGCTTACTTCTTGATCCAAGTAATTCAAACGCCCACTATAATCTTGGGATCCTACATAAGCAACAAGGTCGGTACACCAGCAGCGAGATGTGTTATCGGCGAGCTATTCAATACAACCCAGATCATGCGAATGCGCACTGGAACTGGAGCCTTTTGCTAGAAGCTAGAGGTGACATATGTGGAGCCGTTAAAGAAGTCGAAGAGTATTTGCGATGTAAAGCATCAGATGAATTTGGTCAAGCGCGCCTCCAGCAGCTCCGAATCGGAGGTTCAAAGATTTAGATTTGAGCAACATAAGCTCAGTCAGCCGAAAAGCAGGCGCATATCGTTCTGCATCAGAACGAGAACAGATAAGAAATCAGATCATAAATAGATATAAACGAAGACGGACGAAGTTTAGTGGCACAATTTCATATAATTCTCCTAGTGGCGCTTGACAAACAAACGAATGGAAAGCCAAACCACTTCGATACTTCCGGAGTACATAGCAAATCATGAGAACGCGTTATCCTAAGCGATAATCCGCGATTCGGAAGTGCACGGAGGATAGTTCCTTAAAAAATGCTGCCTTCTCTGTCGTAATACATTCGAAAGGTTAAGAGCGTTATTAATCATCTTTTAAGCGGCTTGAGATATACAACAAGAAAGAAGAATTTATACGCCTAAAATGCAATTCAAAATATTTAAATAGAACGAAGTGGGCACTAGTAAAAACGGAAGGCACCTTAGTATAGCGCCAGGTATCTCATTCTACGAGTAGGAGTAATTCCGCAAGGGGGGCAGAGGTGCGTAGGTGCACGCCGGAGACGCACTTACAATCGCCGTTTTTTTTGTGTTTTGTCAAAAATAAATCGCTAAATTTAAAATTCCAAGCCAACTATTATCAGTCGTTCTACTTGGCAGTTAAAAAAAGAAAGCACCTCAATGAGCCCTCCTCATCGGCGGGGGACCGGAGGGCTTTTGAAGCAGTTCGCAGGCTGGCCCCGAGGGTACTATACAAGGCCATAAGGTAGAGATAAGAAGCAAAGAAACATAAATAAAGAGCTACTCAGGAAAACTTACTTGGCCGATGTGGGAACTCAGTAGAACTAGCCCCTGTACTCGTATCTACCTTTCTCAACTCGCAAACAGGTAAGCGTTGACCTCCCAAGAAGTTCGATGAAGTGTTTTCACAATTCATTTTTATTTTCCTCGACGAATTACAGAAGATTTCCGTGCTTGCATTTTTTTCGCGCCTCTCCCGAGGGGTGGATTAATAGATCAACGTAGTTTGATGTCTTATGTCGACACGACCAAAAAGTGCCTACCAAAGAAAAATCTCTGTCTGTCTGTGTGTCACATCACATTTTTATCTGGGTATGTATGTTCTCACACGTTGTCACGTCACTGACATCAACCATGTTCTGACACCTTCTCACGTCACTGAAATCAACTACGTTGATCGTGGCGTGGCGGCGCGCACGCCGCTGCAGTCTTAGTAGCTACTATATACAAGGGGGGGGTTCCGTTTAGGTGGCATCAAAGGAATCCCCTGGCCCGGCTCGGAAGCCGGGCTCAGGATAAATACAGGGAGCCGGGCTCGGGGTTATTGTAGGTAGCATTTTCCCCTCTCTAATCGCAAGTCGGTAGTGTCTGCAAGCAAGAGATACCCTTGCTGAAAATTGTCTGAAAGTCGCAAATATTGTTCTCATGATGTTGTACTGTAGAGTATGGTCGAAAGTCCACCATACCGCTAACTACTACGTAGCTACTGAAGCTACTGTAGTACAGTACGTTGGTACTGTAGTACTGTAGATACGTAGATACTGTAGAGTACGGTTTGCTAATAGATCAACGTAGTTTGATGTTTAGTACCTGCATCTCAGAACTGCTCTCCCTGAAAAATGTCCGTCCGTCAGTCCGTCCGTCACATCACAGACACAAAAAACCCTTGCGTGCTTGTTCTGACACGTTGTCACGTCACTGACATCAACCATGTTCTGACACCTTGTCACGTCATTGAAATCAACTACGTTGATCGTGGCGTGGCGGCGCGCACGCCGCTGCAGTAAGCTACGTACTACGTACTGTACTTACTGTTACTGTTCTCAGGTAGCTACGTGCTACGTAGATTGTAGCTAACTTAGAGCTACAGAGCTTACGCTAGGTAGGTGATTGACTAGAGCATGGTGCGCTACGCGGGCGGGCTCATATATGCCCTCAGCCTACTTCTATTCTCATCGACACTGGCCTCGAGTGACTTTCGCGAGGCCTGCGTGGGCTCCGACGCAAGTGCTGTAGAGAAAATGTTGCGGGAAGGCCAAGACCCGAACGAAGTATACTTAATCTACTCTACAGTAGTAGCCATTCGATTCAGTAGAGTGCTAACCTTATATCAGAAAGTGTATTGCAGCATTCATATTGACCGGGTTCTCGTGGTCTGGTTTTGGTTGGTTTGAAGTTCTGCCTGCTCTAACCTAGTAATCTAGCTCGATTAATCCGATATTCACGTGTATTACTTCCCTCATACCTATGTCTTCCGGCCATCTCTTTCTATTCTCCACCCTCAACCTCTATCTTTCGACCCATACTAGTCGGGCAACGAGCCCGACGACCCTGGTGAGACTCCTTTGCACTTAGCGTGCATCAATGGGAGCCCAAGCGTAGTGAAGGCGCTGCTGAGCGCGGGGGCTCAACCCAACGCGCGCGCCACGGGCCCTCACTCCTTGCGAATGACGCCTCTGACTTGGTACTGTTACCTTTTTAAGGCGTCCAGTTGTTTTGTTGGAATGGTAATTTCTATTTCCTGTAACATTTTTGACCATTCCTAAATCAGTGTGAATAAACTTCCTGGTAGGTGCGCTTACGGTGGTCACGATGCTGCCGTGGAAGTGCTCTTGCATGGTGGCGCAGACGCTAATTTAGTAGTTGACGACGAGCAAGGCAACCAACTCACGGCGGTAAGAGTATAGTCACTGAGATAGATAGGGAATTTGTGGTGAAATTCCAATTGATTACATTCTGCTCGCGTGTGGTACAACGACACTGCATGCAGGCTATCAATTCTTCGAATAAAACTGTAATTAGAGGTTCGAAAGCAGCATATGAATTACCTGTCGCCTCTCCATCACTGCAACATGTTTCACAATTTATTCTTCGCACCAGCTGGACATTGCGCTTCGGGTAGGTGACGATTATGGGGGCCGGGCGTTACGTACAAAAGAGTTTCTGTTGGCTGCTGGCGGCAAAAAGTACGCAGACCTCTAAAGAAGAGCTTTCTCCCTGTTTCCTTGGATTCAAGGATTCGCAAAACGGTGCACGCGCAAGACAGGCATAATTGCCGATTGTCGTCAAGTGACGGCTGCATCGACTTGATAGAAAGTTTTGTGTGTTATTGAAACTATGCCATTTGCATGGCTACTCATGTTTATTTGATGCTAACAGTAATGGTGGTGAAGTCCATTCAAAGGCACTGTAGCTGTAGAGAAGTTCGTAAGTTCCTTGAGAATTGATATATACTTAATTCACATGCGCAGTATGTGGAATGCACTTATGGTTATGAGTGCGCTGCAGATTACAGCAAGACTACGACTATTACGGAAGCCTGGAGGCGGAGGCCTTATCCCATCTGGCGTTGTGTTAATTGTTGCTCTTTACTCCTCGCTCCTCAAAGAAACCTTCCGGCTTCCGCCCCCCCATTGAATACTAAGTAATGCCGTTGTCATACGTACATGTTTATGGCGTAATGAAAATCGTACTCGAGCTAATACAAACCCAAATCCCACAGAAGCCAATGCTGCGGGCAGAAGTGTAAATGCGTGCGTTGCGCGCAAGTCGAAATTGTAAGGAGGATAGTGTGTAGAGGGCAGGAAGAATAATACTTACAACCCCTTCTAAAGTGGAAACTGTTGATGAAATAACTTTGAAACCGGACTGAAGTCGATTCTGCGTCTGTTTATGAGAACTGCAGATAAAAATGAGGTTATTATCAAAAGGAAATCAACAATCAACTTTCAACTTCTCTTCCCCTTTCGCCGCCGCAAGTACCGCGGCCGGCAAACAACAATTTCGCTAGTCGAAGCTGCGCGTCGGAGTCCCCTTGGTCAGCTGCCTTTTCGAACCACCGAACCGCCTCTTCGTCGCTTTGTGCCACTCCCCGGCCTTCCTCAAAGATCTTCCCTAAGTTAAATTGCGCTCTAGCAAGCCCTTTGTCAGCCGCCATTTGCCACCATTGGAATGCTTCTCTATCGAATTTTTCCACGTCGCGGTCATCTCTTAACGGTAACCCTAAGTGGGTCTGCGCGCCAGAGTGCCCTTGGTCAGCCGCCTTTCGCCACAATCGAACTGCCTCTTCATTGCTCTGTGGCACCCCTAACCCAATATAAAACATAACCCCCAAGTTATACTGCGCGGCAGCGTGCCCTTGGGCAGCCGCCTTTCTGTACCATTTGACCGCCTCCACGTCGCTCTGTACCACACCTTGACCTTTTTCGTGTATCACACCCAAGTTATACTGCGCCCCAGCGTGCCCTTGGTCAGCTGCCTTTCTGTACCACCGAACCGCTTCTTTATGGTTCTTCGCCACACCGCGGCCTGTCTCGAGCATAACCCCCAAGTTACACTGCGCGGCAGTGTTCCCTTGGTTAGCTGCCTTTCGCCACAACCGAACTGCTTCTTCGTCGCTCTGTGCCACGCCGCGGCCTTCCTCAAACATTAACCCCAAATTATACAGCGCGTCAACGTGCCCTTGGTCAGTTGCCTTTCTGTAATACCGGACCGCCTCCACGTTGCATTGTGCCACGCCGCGGCCTTTATCAAATGCAATTCCCATGGCATACTGTGCCGATACAAGCCCTTCGTCGGCTGCAGTCTGCCACCCGGTGACTGCTGCATCAAGGTGGCTTTGTGCAGAGGCTGGCAGAGCTGACCAAGACGCGTGGCCTCGTTCTACGAGCCGTAGAATCACCATGTAACGCCGCGTGGCATCTTCGAATACCCTTTCAGGCCCAGGAGGCAATGGAGTACGGCACAGAGGGCAAACCTGCTTTACCCCAAACTTCCGTAACTGCGCCACGCAATTTCCGTGAAAGGTGTGGGTACAAGATAGAGTGAAAGACGACTCATTCCTCAAAAGGTCTTGGCAGATGGCACATTTTTCCCCGGAAGCAGCCGCACTTAAGTCAGCTCCCTTAAAAGTCTCTGCGAGGTTCTGAACCTGCGGCGCTCTGTTGATTTTTGCAATGCAATGCTGCTTGTGGTTGGCCTTCCAGTGAGCCCGCTGGCAGTCTCTACTGCAGTAGAAGACGAGACAACACCGAGCACAAGCCGAAAGCTTGGGTAAACTCTCACTTTCTTCGGGCGCGGAACAATTGCCGCAAACCCTGCCGTTGGGATTAGAATTCTTCTTGGAGTTTTTCTTGTCCTTCTTCCCAATCATCATGTCAGCAACCTGGCTACACGCTACGGTTCCGTAGGTCTTCGGTCTTCGTTCTGCAGGGCAATTAGACAGGGCAGTGTCCCCGTGCTAAAGCACCGATAAGTTGACGGTGACTTACCACGGCCCAATATGCGCGTTCTACGGCGCCTTGGCACCCGCTATTGTTGGGCCCGTGGTCCGTGGTCCGTTTTTTCCCCGGTTTATGGCTGGGCGCTGGGCGATGTTTGAAAAGTGATGATGATGACACGATGACTGACACATACTCAAAGTAAAATACACTAACGCCCCACCGGGATGGCTGCGCCAAAATCCTGAGAATCAGAAGAAGTGATGGTGATGATGGTAATGGAAGTAACTTACTACTGTAGTAGTAGGGTTCGGCGTTGTGAAGTCAACGAAGAAGTACAAGCACTCGTTTGACTAATAACATAAAATGAAGACCGCGATGAAGAAACCGGCGTGTACGAAGAAGGGCACTGAAAGAAGCGCTGTTGTTACTGAACATCTGAACATGGCTTTGGCTTTGATCTTTGATGCTTTAAACTTTGATATTCATGAATATTTTTATATACATCTGAGATCTGAGAGCTTTTGAGGTCTGAAGTCCAGACTCCTACTTGTAATTTCCGGTCAACTTAGTTGCCTTAGCCTTGTCAACCCCAGCCCATAAACGTAGCACGTGTTAATAACTCAACACCGCGCTAATTACTCCCGGCTTAGTCTATTCCCAAGTCCAGACTTCCCCATGGCCAGGAAGCCCCTGTAGTTTTGGCGAAGGATCCCCGCCATGGCCCTACGACCGGAGGGTCATGGTGACTCGCAAGGTGGCCTCCCTGATGAACGGATCATATAATTTCATCATATTTATGTACCAAATGGCCTGCGGCTACCATTTTTCGCACTCTAATGCCACATTACCGCCATATCTTCGTTTACCCCTTCTTCAACAGCATGCCCGGTCGGGGTTCAGTTTCTACCGTGGAAGAGAGGAGGCAGTGCATTATAATCGTCTAAGACGACTTATTGTGGAATGCTCTAATGGTCGAGAGAGCATCGAAGCATTATGACCATGTACATACCTTCCATCGATCAACTTCCTCGGTAGGGCTCGCGGGTGCTGACGGTGAGTTTCCCGTCACCCGCGCAGCCACTGAACTTATGCATGATTGCGAAGAAACTATCCACTACGTTTTTCCCTTGCTTTGTGGCTATTTCCTTGTCTCTGATCATCCTAGTGGGCCTAGGCTCGCAGCTTCTCGATGGGTGAAAGCATCCTATCGGTGGAGTGGGTTTGACCTCGGACTTGGAGGAGAGGAATTCGGTTCAGGATGAGCAGTGAGAACCCCCCATCAAACTCAGATAGCAAGTGAGTCTGAGCCTGAACACAGTCGAATCTTTGTTCGACCTCGCTAAGTACTGCTTCTGGAGCGGAGAAGCTACTCCTGGTGTTCGTAAGCCTGTGACCATTCGTGTTCGCACAGCCTACAGCATTGCAGCCACGTGATCCATACTTCGTTAGCAAGAAAGAGGACAGGCGATGCTGAGATCGGCTGGCGCCCGACGCCTGAGAAAAACATTGAGACGATGCCCTGCTGGGGCAAAAAGTAGCCCAGAGAATTTCCTCGTGGACCTGGAGACGTGACACACGAACGAGCACTCAGTCCCGCCGACTTGTTCGGAGGAAAAGCGCCAGTTGGAGCCTTAACTGGCCTTCTGGAGCGAATTTGCTAGCGCATATGCAGCTCAAGTGCATTCTTTATGTGCCTCTGTGACTGCTGTGTACTTGCATTTCTTTGTTTTTGGGAGAGTATTAACTAGACTAAACATGGCCCAGGCGGCCAGGCGGGATAGTCGCAAGATATATGCGCATTGATAAATAATGCTCGACTGTCTCGACTTGCTTGCTACAGAATTCGATTTCGTCCAGCGCACATGCCCAGCCCCAAGTCCCGCCGCGATGACATAAGAAATTACTAAGGTGCGAAACCTTTGGCTTGTTTCCGGTCTGCTCCCATGCGGTGCCCTTTGTTTTTGTTTTGGTTCTTTCGGCGTTTCTGGATGTCGGTCAGCTCGTGATCTCCTTTGCCCTTGCCATTGCTTCCTTTGCCACCGTTTCCTTTCCCGCTCCCTCCCTTTTCACCTCCACCTCCTTCTTTGCCACTGTTGCCTCCTCCTTTTCCGCTCGCATTCTTCCCGCCCTTGCCATTGCGCGCTCCTGCTCCAGTATCATCATCATCATCAGCATCTTCACTGCTGCTGCCGCCAGTATCTTCGTTGCCACCGCTATTGTCGGCGGCAGCACCGCCTTGACTAGTGTGATTGCTTGCAAGGCCGCCGCCTCCGCCACCGCCGCTGCTGCTCGTGCTGCTGGCGTCCTTGCTCCCTTTGTGTTTGCCTTTGCCTTTGTTGGAAGCTTGGGCTGAGGCAGCCGAGGCAGCAGCAGCAGCAGCAGCGCTGTGGTCGTTTCGGTTGGTGTTTTTGAGGCTTTCCCAGAACCGGTCTTCTTCTTCCACTGCTTGCATGGCGGCGTTGAGCTGCTTGGTGGCTTCGAAGTCGCGGTCATTGGTCGCGCCCACGTCGAAGACCACCACGTCATCGAACCTGTGCAAAAAAACAATGGGCAAAACGAGCAGACCACAGTCATGGTAAGGTGAGGTGTGAGTAAAGAAGGAAGTCTCTAGCCAACACCAGCACGCCAAGTAAATCAATGCTAGGAAGCAAGGCAGGGAGAGATAGAGGAAAGGCTCGCTCAGGAGAGAGGAACTGTTTTGAAAAACCAACCCATGCAGGCTAGAACAATAAAACTAATACGCACTGGTCGTCGTAGTCGTCGTCGTATTCTGAGAAGGCTTTCTTCGTAGCTGAAGGCGGAGCAGCAGCCAAAGCAGCTGCAGCGGCTCCTTTCTTGCCTCGGCCACTTTTGCTGTAGCTACTTCCCTTGGCACTTGCACTACTATTGCTAGCCCCGCTTGACGAAGACGACGAAGAGGCTTGGGCACCAGCACCGTTGTTAACTTCTCCTCCTCCTGCAGCAGCAGCTTCCGCGAGTTGCAAGCGAGCCTCTTGCATCAGCTCAAAGTTGGCCTCGTCTTCGCGCTCCATCACAGCGACCCGCAAGCGCTGTGGGTGTGTGCGGTTACCCATAGAATAAAGGTGTAAACACCAACAAAGAATGGAGAAAATATGTCAGAGATCATAAGGCGGACGCATACACAATTATCAAAATGCTCTTGAATCATGCGTCTACCATTTCATTTATTTACATTTCTTGCCAACAACAACTCCTTCACATGAAAACAAGCTCCGCTCCTTCCCCCCTTCTTTTTCCCCTTTCTTCTTCTCGTTCCCCCTAGCATTCCAACCTGCGCCGCCGCAAACTCCGTGTCGCCTCCCAAGCCAGCCGCCACCGCGCGGTCGGCCTTAGTGTCGTGCTTCCCGCGATGCACCCGAAACCGGGGCGTGGCCCGGTCCATGGTGGCGAGGCGCGGCGGCAAGTTGTCGTCCATGAGGGCCGCCACCACCTTGACGGGTCATGGATTTACGGGGGTTCGAGAAGTAGAGGTTAAGGTAGAGGTAGTGAGAGGAAGAGATAGGAAGAGATAGAACGAGAGGAAGAGAGAGATGAGAATAGAATAGAGAAAAAAAGAAAGAAGAAATGGAAGTAGTTGAACTATTGAAATTTAAAATTATTCTCTTTCCATTCGTCAATGCTGAATCTCATTCTTTGAAGCCACACATGTACTCCTCCTGCGACTGATATGGTACCTGCGTGGGGTCGAAGCTGTGAAACGCCAAGCACGCTTCCACAAACCCTTCTCCTAAACCCGGCACAATCGCCTGCACCGCCTCCACTAATCCGGCCATTTCCCCCTCTGTGGGTCCACCACGATTTCGGCTAGCTTCCGCCTTATTGCTACTGCTGCTGCTACTAGAACCACTGCTGCTGCTGTTGCCACTGCTGCTGCTGCTCCTTCCTTCGAAGCTTCCCAAGTGAGGCTGGCTTGCTCTCGGCAAGTTTTTCAGCGCATCAACCAAATGCTGAAAGCGCACTGGCTCCAACCCGCTCCGGCTTTCTTGCGCGAGAGCTGCCAGCAGCGGGTGCTCCCAAATGTGCCCGCCCCTGCTGCTCCCTGGGGCGGCGCCCAAGCCTTTCTGATATGCTGTGAAACCGTACTGGTCGTCGTAATCCCCCAACAAGCTGCTTGCTTCCTCCAATGCCCGCATAATTGTGGCAGGCAGCAGTGCTGGCGCACTGGAGCGATGG
>Ga0307979_1000692_pt1 | contig 23427 bp, 30 predicted proteins | sample OrgLakmetage1058_FD_201833 | JGI IMG/M metagenome (GOLD analysis project Ga0307979, IMG submission 201833) | Saline water microbial communities from Organic Lake, Antarctica - #1058 | ecosystem: Environmental > Aquatic > Non-marine Saline and Alkaline > Saline | place: Antarctica: Organic Lake...
GAGCCCGGCGCTTCGGTGAACAGCAATTGGTGCGACGGCCTCGTGTCCAACTCCGAGTGCACTAACGATGACGTTGTGTACGACCCCTGCACGGGTTTAGTGATGCAAACCAACACTCTGGATTCAGTGGCGTGGTCTTACACCTACAGCGACACGCACGCTTGGATTGGCGTTGCGTGTGACGCGAGTTCGGGCATGGTCACGGATTTGGGCCTCAGCGATTTCCGGGTATTACGATCTATTGTGACTGTGGCTAATTCATCTTAAATGTAACAAATGTCTACGATACTGCAAGGGGAAATAGTGTATTTGTACGCCTAAAAGCGCTACTGTGCACATCTTGGTTCATTCTTAAAATTCCCGTCCTGCCCTTTTCGTGATTGATTTCGTTTGTTCTGGTACGCATGTTTGTATCGATTTTCCTCCTAATGTAATAGGTGGGCACGGATACGGGCTGCGACTTTGGTGCGACCAACTTCTCGGCTCTGTCCAGCCTCTCGAACCTGCACCTCGACAACAACGACCTCAGTGGGTCTTTACCTCCGTGGCTCGCCTCGCAGTCGAGCTTAGAGGTGAGAATGGCACGGCTGAATTATTCATTTTCCTCGTTGTTGGTGACACGTGACTTTTTATCCGGGTCCTTCTTCTATCCTTCGTCTGCGCTGCGTCACATTTGAATACCAATCGCACACGTGTGCCACTTCTTTGTTCTAATCATGTTACATGTGCGCAGACGCTATCTCTGGACGCAAATGCTTTAACGGGCACTCTTCCATCGGCACTGGTGACCGAACTGCCGTTGTTGACCACCTTGACCCTGAGCGACAACAGCTTATCCGGTGCGATGCCGACAACTACTGCGCTCTCAGCTACCCTCACGGAACTGCAACTCAGTAACAATCAGTTCACCGGCCCTTTTCCTTCGCCACTCTCCTCCAGTATGCAGGTAAAATACAAAGGACTGTGCATATGCTCTAGGATATCGGCGTAACTTGTCTGACATTATCGAACTATTTCGATTAGTGAATAGAAATGCGCATTCCTTACTTATGCATGTTCGCGGCGGATTTTAGTTGTGATACGCCTTGTTTTTGAACCTGCACTTAATGCCCTTCTCTTTCTCATTTGACGGGCCCGTACAATGCCTGTGTGTATCTGCCAGTACCTTGACGTGTCTCACAACGCGTTTACGGGGCCACTGCCGTCGATTGCGGCCGCGCCGTTGACGTATTTCTTGGCCAATCACAACTTCTTCACCGGAGGGGTGCGCTCTGAGAATTATTAGAATATAGGTCTTCATTGCATGAAAATAAGAGAATGGCCCTGGTAGGAAACAAATTGCCCTTGTGTATCTGTGAGACGTGTTTGTATACAAAGAGAAAGACTGCGCGTGCCGTCGTTGTTTCTCTTGTCGGCCTTTTTTTTTTTACGGCTTCGCCTCCTCATTTTCTCTTTCATCATATCATCATCAACATCATCATTACCATCATTGCTCATCATCAGTTGAAGGGGCTAGACGGCGCGTGCACCACCACGCTACAGTACTTGAACCTGGAAAACAATACTTTGAATGGCAGTATTCCCTCTGTGCTCCCCAGCATGACCGCACTTCAATGGGCCCTGTTTGGGCACAATGCATTCAGCGGCTTCTTACCGGCGCTGCCTTCGAGTGCGTCCAAGTACTCGTTCTGGGGTGCTGACACGGTGAGGAAAATGAAGGAATTCTTGAAATAATTCAATCACTCCCACTTCACGCAGGGAAGGATTGACAATATAGCCTGTATACAGTGTGCACCTTCATCTTGAATTTTGGTTCATATTTCGCACTCTTTAACTCCTTCTCTCAGGCATACCGCTGCCCTTTCCCCGACCACCATCCGGCTTGGAAAGACGTGGACTGCGATTGCAACGGCGGCTATTTCTGCCCTTTTCCACCCTTGTTTAACGCGACGATATACTATGCGAGCACTCCGGGAAACCGCCAAGACGGGTATTAATGTTTATTCAGCATTCTTTGCAGATGATCCTGACGTTACGCGTCTTTACCTCTCATTTCTTTGATTTGCATGTCTATGCGTAGCCCATGTGCTAACTACTAATTGCTACTACTATTTCATGTTCCTCACAATTTTCCGCTTGCGTCTTCTATCAGATGCGAGTACAATTGCACGGCCTGCTCTGCCGGCTCCATCGCCGATGGTCTTGACTTTTCCAGCACCTGCGCAGCGTGTGGTTTGGGCACGCAGCAGCCTCTCGATGGCACCGAAACTTGCGAGCTGTGTGCTGCGGGCACTTTTGCCAATGAGACCGGCACTGCCCTGTGCGCACCGTGTGGATTGGTGAGTATAAGCAGGAAAAGGTCCATGCAAATAAGCGTTGTCGCAATTCCATACACGCCTTGCCGTAGATTCAGACTTCTTCCGTACGAGCGCTCTTTTTCGTCCTTTCATTGTCTTTTAACAACACGACATGCAAGAACACCTTTTGTTCTTTTTGATGCTCATCTGCATATACTCTTGGCTTTTCGTACCCTTGGCCCGATGTTATTTTCTCTGTATATACATCAGGGCACGGCCACTGCTATCGAGGGCCAAGCCGAATGCAGTGCCTGCGAAGTCGGCACTTATGCTGACGTCACTGGTTCGCTTGCTTGCTTGGCATGCCCCAATGGCACTGTAGCAACACAAACTGGCGCTCACCAGTGCGAATATTGCTCCGCTGGAAAGGTAAAGAGCGAGAGTAGAAGATGAGCTGTAGGGTGAAATGATAGAAGTGGAGCAGGAGCACTTTGTATATTAAGAACATCCGCGTACTATATCGCCATGTCACACGCGTGTAGTTTCAATTGACCTGACGGCTGTTTGCTTTTCGCACTGTGATGATGGTGGCCTTTTACAGGTGGCCGTCAACGCGTCGTATTGCGCGCCGTGCCAAGCGGGCTCGTTCAAGGCAAACACCGCCACGCTAAGTAAGGAAACAAGCAAAAGAATATTACTGAGGCAGCGTTGAAGTGATTTAAGACCCATTTCTCCATGACTACTTGATATGCCCTGTATTCACGTGTTCTATCTTTGTCGCAGACTTCGTTTTCCCTGCTTGGTTTTACTCAGCTAATATGCTTGTTGGTTGCTCCTGCGTGCATCCTTTCTGCCTTCTCTACTCCATTAGAGTGTGAGCTGTGCGCCGTGGGCTCATACGAGCCACATACGGGTCGAGCCAAAAGCTGCCGCGCGTGCCCAAAAGGTGAAAAGATGAGATTAAATGGACATCTCTTGAGCTCGATACTGTGCTCTTGTTTCTAAATTATAAAGTAGTGTGTTCATTTACTTTTATTACGAGTGATAATTTGCATCTTCTCCTCTCTCGACCTTTCTCTTTTTTTACACATTTAAGGCACCTACGGCCCTTCCCGAGGCCTGGTTACATGTGTGGCCTGCGGCCCGGGCACCTTTGCCGCGCAAAACGGCACGGGCACCGAAGGCTGCGATGCTTGCACGCCCGGGCGTTATCAGGTGAGAGTTCTGATGCATGAGTGGGTATTGTCTTCACGTGTGTGCTCCTTCGCTTCTCTGCTTGCCCGCCCTTTAAGAAGAAATAGAAGTATCAATTCCACTACCACCAGTTGCCTTTTTCTTGCATTTGTGCGCGCACCAGAATGCCAATGGGAGCATCAGCTGTGAAGCCTGTGCCAAAGGACAGTACCAACCCACATCGAGCGCGATCGAATGCGAGGTACACTTTGAAAAGAACTTTTTTTAAAGTGCGTGCTTTCGAGACACGTTTTTACGTGCCATGTACGCACACGCCTATTCTCCACGCACTCCTGTCGAATCTAATCTCGGATTTTTTTTCCTCTTTGAATGTCTCATCATTTCCGTCAACAGGACTGCGGCGCTGGCACCTACAACAACGTCACTGGTGCTTTTAACGTGTCCTTTTGCTTGGCATGCACCTCGGGCCAGTACAATAGTGGAGAAGGAGGGGGTGCGGCGACCTGTGCGCTGTGCCCTCAAGGCTCGTATGGCCCATTCAGCGTGACAGGCCTCTCGGAATGTTTGACATGCTCCGAAGGCACTTATCAGCCAGGTTTAGGCAGTTCCAACTGCAGTAATTGCCCTGCTGGTAAGACCAATGTGGCTGTGTGTGTGTTTGTCTGTGTCTTCATAAATGCGCTTAGATAGCCACAACATGCCATCTCGTTTTTTATCATTGTTCTTATTGCTGCTAACGTGTATTTCGCAGGTTTTCTTTTGCTGTGTCATTCGTCAACTGAGCTTACATTTCTGAACTCTTGTGATCCTTGCCTCTCTCTTTTAATGCTCCTCATATCACCACCATCACAGGCACCTTCAACAACGACACAGCGACCTCCTTTGCATTGCACGACTCCCTGGCTGACTGCACGGTGTGCCCTGCGGGCACTTATGAAGCTTCAACTGGCCAATCGAATTGCTCGTCTTGCCCGCTAGGTTGAGTTCATTCAAGTGCATTCATGTTTTTGTTTGGACCTCCTTTTAGTTTCATTATTGATTCATTATTTTTAAGAATTCGTTTGTTTTCAACAAATAGCTCACATGATATGAGATGCGTTCTCCGCATTTCTGATCTTGATCTTGTTCTCATCCACTGCTTTCTGTGCTCGTTCTCTACATGTGTTCTGCAGGCACTTTCCTAGCCGCTGTACCCCTCGTAAACGACACTGCCAGTCGTCATGACTCGATCAGTGATTGCGACGCCTGCGCCGCTGGTCGGTATGGGGCTTACACTGGCCTCACCACTTGCAAGAAATGCTCCAGCGGCAGGTGTGAGAATGACGATGATGCTGATAAAGCTGATTGAGATATCATCAAATGAATCTTTGGCGACACGTTTCGAAAATCGATTTTCAGATAATGAGCCAGCCTCTTTCAATCACATTTCGTAATTGAACACCATACGTGACCACTGTTATGATCGTAATTCATATTATTGTAATTCTTATACCTCCTTCTTCCTTCTTTTTCTCGTTCCCGTGAAATCCTAGGTACTTGAACGAGACAGCTGCCACCTCCAGTGATGCTTGTCAAGCCTGCAGCAGGGGCACTTTCTCAGCTTTAGGTGGCTCTATTGAATGCGACCCCTGCCCGCCGCGCAAATACCAGGAAGACACCGGTATGGGTAGAGGGGTAGAAGAGGAAGAAAGAAAGAGAGAGGGGAAGGTCAACGTTTCAACTCGCTTTTGGTCGATCAAATGCGAGTGCTTCATTTCCTCTGTGTCCCTTTCTCTCCTTGTTCATGTTTCCCTTTCATCGCCCCTCCCTGTTCAACAACCAACCCTTCCTCTTCTCCATGCACCTCTCAGGCGGGTCCTTCTGCCACATCGTCACCCAAGGCTACTACTTCATCAACGCCACGCATGTGCCGCGCGCCTGCCCCTCGGGCTCCTACACTAATATAGACGGCGCCAACAATTGCTCGCTGTGCCCGAAAGGCTACACCAGCAACGAAAGCCCAAACAAGGGCGCGGACGGGTGCCAAGCGTGTTCCGTAGGGCAGTACGCGAATACAGTAGGCGCGCCAAAGTGCTCGCAAGTGCCTGCGGGCTACGCGTCCAACCGTACGGTATTTACCCAAGTGTATATACTGGAACAGAAATCTATCGAGGGGAGGATTGAAATGATTGTTTCATCTTCTACCATATTTGTCTTTCAAGTCAATAATTTGCTCTTATCTACTACTTCCACTTTTTCGTGATTTTCTTTATGCCATTCCCCACTTTCTTTATTCGTGTGTGCGCGTCTACTACTCACTAGGCGTCCACCGGCGTTAGTCTTGCTCTTGATGCCTGCAACAGCGGGTACTACCAGGATCTCGCTGGGCAAGCCTTCTGTAAAGCCGCCTCTCCCGGCTCCTTTGTGCCCCCTAATATAACGGGGGCCTACACCGCTTACTTCCCCTGCCCGATTGGCACTTTTTCCTCGATTTACGGGGCTTCTCAGTGCAAAGCCTGTTTGCCCGGTGCGTACTGTCCTTCGACGGGATTGAGTGCTGGCTTACCGTGTGCGGCGGGCACTTATTCGGACACCAGCGGTGCCACGGCTTGTGAGGACTGCGAGGCGGGGTCGTTTCAGGTGTGAAAAAAAACTGAGAATAGTGTGTACTGCAGAGCACTGCTCTTGTTTTGAATCTCGATGACGTGTGCAAAATAACGTCTTGCGTTGGAGTGCGTGTGCCATTTCGTGTTGTCGTCTTTTGCATCATTTCATGTGCATTTCGTGCTCTTGCCTCATTTATTCGGCGTCTCTTCCTTCTGAACTATTCTTTTAGTCCTCCTGTCTCTCTCTCTCTCTCCAAAACAATACACCAGGGCGACATTGGCTCCATTAGCTGTGAATTGTGCCCCCCTGGGCGGGTGCAGCCCAACACCGGCAGTGCTCTGGGCCCCGCCTCGGAAGGCTGCGCGGCCTGCCCCGACGGCTCCTTCAGCGATGTGAACGGCTCCACCACCTGCGGCACATGTAAAAAAGCCACCTACAGCAACGACGCCCGGACCGGCTGCGTGGACGAGTGCGCAGACGGGTTCGTCGCGGTACGTTGCTTTTCTCTTTCCTCGCAATCTGCTCCTTGTCTTCTCTTTCCCACACTCACGAATTCTCTTTTTGCCCTTCGTTGCGATTTTCCTTGTCTGTTCTAGGTCTCGCCTTCTTCTTCTTTTTCTTCTTCTTCCTCTTCAAGTAGCACCAACACTGAATGCCAGCCGTGCCCAATGAACAGCTACCAAGCGAGCACGGCGAGCGGGAAAGGAGAGTGCATCCTATGCCCGGACGGGTAAGGGAGCCTATCAAAACATGTGGCTTGAAAAAAGAGCGCGCGCTTGTCTTGAGCATCTCGACGATTCACATTGCATTCAACTTTTACCGGCATGAAAAAGTTAAGCACATGCCATGCGTATGTGTTGTCCGTTATTTCGTTCGTGTCTTAGGTACGACACCAAAAACACCACAGGAGCAGTCGCCTGTACAGTGGCCACCTCCGCAGACGACCAAGGCGCGCGCTCTAATGTAGTAGCAGGCTTCAACTTGGATGACCCGACTCAGGCGGGGTCGTTTTACACGATTGTCGGCGTAGTGGCCATCGTCGGTCTCTGTGCCTGCGCCATTTTTGTGCAGGTGGATTTATTTTTAAACTACGATAGAGACTCGAAAGAAAAAAACATGATTTTATTCTTCTATTCTGCATACCATGAAGTATTATGATCTCGGGCCATTATTACTTACTTTGTTTAACGTTTTCTGTTTCTTCCCTTTATTTGCGCATTGTCTGCAACTCATTTCTTGCGAGTATATTTTATACTCACGCGATTGCATGGTGTGCGTCCCTGCGGTTACATGTGCGCTTCTACATGTGCGCTTCTACATGTGTGCAGATGTTACTTCGGGTCCGGGCTGACCGCCGCCGTGCCCGAGAGAAAATGGCGCGGGTGTCCTCTGGCTTATGGAACGAAGAGCTCATATACGCCATTCCCGAAGGAGACAACACCAAGTCGCTGGATTCGAGTAGCACTCCTTTGATCAGCGAAGAGAGTGAAATCGGGTTCAATGGTGGTGGCAGTGGCATTGAAATGACGGCAATGGCTTCAAAAGCAGAGAGTGGGGTTACGATAGAGCCTGAAGACAATCCTTATTCACTTATCAAACGCAAGGTGAATGCGCTTTTTGGGGTCATTCGACTTGGTCTATGATTCCTTTTTGTACTACTTCTGCTATTCATTTCGTTTCTTCTTCTTCTGCTGAGTATCATTTTGCTACTTGAGCATAACTCAATTACAATATTATTCTCCTTTATGCATACTTCATTTGGAGCATTTGCATGATTCGTAATTGATTCTCTTCTATTATTGCTAACAGTGCTATCAACGGCATCGTGCTGCTGTCTTTTCGTGTATTTCAGGTGCTCAAGTCACCGCACGCTCGTCACAGCGTCGAAGCTGCCTTCATCGAACGGGAGCTCCGTGCTCACCCCCCACCCAATGCTACGGCTTTCGTTGTGGTACACACGTTGTGCGACTTTGCGCGTTGGCATGCATTGTTCCTCTTTTCGCACACTTTTGTCTCTTTCTGGTCGTCACCACTATTGCGCTTTCGTGTTCGCGCGCGTCATTGTACAGGTGTCCACTTCAGCCCCGGTGTGGCGAGCTCCTCGGAAGGGCGCCGCCGAAGTATGCCGAAAACACCGAGGGGACCTGGTGTTCTGCTCGGCGGCTATGGAAGGGTGAGAGATTGAAATGAGAGAGAGAGAAAGAGTTTGAAGTGTATGTGCGTGTGTGTGGCTCTGACATCTCATCTAGAGGTCTTGTTTTCACCGCGTCTTTCAACTTCATGTCTAGCGTTCTGCGTGCGAATTATGGCATTCCTTTTAGTGTTTCCTATTGTTTCATGTCCTGTGCAATTCTGTCGGGAATTCCAACCCCAATTTCCATCATTCCATCTCCTCTTACATGTCAGTTGGGTGCAACTACATCGCAGCCACGGGGACCGGCACGGCGGCGGTGCCTGGATGTCAGTGAGAAGGCGCCCGAACCGTCAGACCGAAGGCGCCGCTCCGCTAGAGTTTGGTGTGGGTAGTGGCGGTGTTTCATCCGAGCTGATGCGGCAACAAGCACACGCCAATGGGCCGATGAACCACTTTGCTGACGTGGTGGACGCAGCGACCGCAGCCAGCGCCAATGCACCAGCACCCACACCGCCTTCGCCGTTTGCGGGTCTGCGAGCAGCTGCAGCATCGAAGACCAGTTCAGCGGCTCATGTGCTCTCCAGAGGCTGGGAGTCGGCTGCCGCTGCTGGAGGAGGAGGATTGGGGGGATATTCGGGAATGAGCGCGCGCGAACCCAAGAGCGACGGTGAGACCGTGTGTCTATTTTTGGTACTGGTGTTCGCCCGTATGTACAAATTTTCTTGCCTAATGCTGTCACTCCCATCGTTCAGTGATTTGAAACCACGCTTGTTTGCCCAACAAATTCCTTTCACTTGCACACGCCTCACATTCGTCATTGTTGTGTTCTTGATCAGGCTTCACGCCGCTGCAACACAAGGTTCTCAAGTCGGATTTTTACCTCCTCCCTGTGGACCTCGAGAAGTTGAAAGAGTCGCATCGGGACAAGTTGAAACAACGCGCCGCGGTAAGTGTGCCATTGCACTTCTTTCGTCAAGCGTGGTATTTTCATCACGTATTGTGTCGTGCCATGCGTGTGTCTACTTTCGTTCGTGGATAAGTGAATCTTAGGGCATCTATGTGTGTGTTTTCCTAAAGTGGATGATTATGTTTATGCGGTAGGTGGCAGAGAGTGCTGGTAGCACCGGTGCTGGCAGTAACGGCAGTAACGGCAGCGTGCTGGCTCTGCGCCAATCAAAATCGAGGAAGCAGCAGCGCGGTGACACCACTGCGAATGCAGTGCCGAAACGTTACGTTGACCACCTGGCCAGTGCTCTGGGATTGTTGCTTCCTGATGTGAACAACAGCAACAACGATCACAACAGCAGTGATGGTAGCAGTGGAGGCACTGTTATTGCAGTAGGAGAAGGCAGCAGCAGCTGCGGCAGTAGTAGTAGCTCTTCGCCGTCTCTTTTGCATTTGGCCATCCGCGGTCGACGAGGCAAAGCAGCGTCGCAAGGCTGGTGGGTTGGTTTATCCGACGCACTAGGCCTGTTTGCTGACGACGACGATGACGACTACAAGGATGGTGAAGGCAGTTATTACAAGGACACCACCAGTCTTTTGAACTCACAGCGAGACGATCGCAAGAAACGCAGCTTCTTTTCGTTTACCAAAAGCAGGTCGAGAACTACTAGTGCTACAAGTAGTCCTCATGGAACACAGGCCTACCTCAATGACGACAATGGCGACCATGAAAGGCTGTCATCTCGCTTAGCCTTTGTCGAAGGCGGCGATCGCGCAATGGCGCTGGCGATGCTGGAAGAACGCGCTAACGTGTCGGTAATGCACAAGAGATTGATAACCGTGAATTCCTTGTGTTTGTACGAGCACTTTGGGATAATGCTAAGTCTCTCGTGAACATTCAGGAACATAAATTGAAGACAAGAATGTACCTCTGAATTTGTGCTCGAAGACAATGCATCTCTACGCTTTGTGTAAAATCGCTTCAATCTTAATCTCTCTTAGGTGTTGAGAGTCATGGCTGCCCATGATTACCGTGTAGCAGAAGCAGAAAATGCTGCACCTCTTAACGACACTGCTGCTGCTGCTGCTGCTAAGTACTCCACTTCCATGACTCACCACCACCACCATCAAGGCCAAGCACCAGACGGGTCTGTCTTGCCACCGGCGTCGGATCGCCTCTCGAAGCCTCCTCTGGATGTGCCGGAGCCACCACCCATGATGCATGAAACAGAAGCAGGAGTGCTGGTGTGGCCGCCGCCACAAGGACTGCCACCGGGACTGCCTCTTGAGGTATACTCGAATGTAATAGTTTAGAAAGTATATTGTTCAGCTATTTTTTTTTCCCTTTTTCAATTGAAATCAAACGACAAAAACTCTAAGTTAAATCATGTGAGCCTTCTTCTCTCAAATGTATACTTGATTGTTATGTTAGGTTGAGGATGCCTCTAAAGCAGCTGTCATGTCCGAGCCCACCAGTAGCGATTCTGCACCAGCAGTGGAGCAAAGAACACCTTCGGTACAACAAACGTGGCAAATGCCGAAGCAAGTGGCAGTGGTGCGGGTGGCGCCATTTCGACCTTCGTCTTCGTCATTGTCTCAAGCTTCTTCGCCTCCTCCGCTGCCACCGCCAAGCTCCTTACCTGCAGTCTTTGGGCTCAGCCTATCAAATAACAACAACAATGCAAGCAGTAGTAGCAATGTTTGCCCGTCGTCATCGTTGAGTGCTCCAGAAAATGTGCCACCGTCGTCTCCGTCGTCAGCTGACGCTCTTTTGTCTGCGCTTCGTGATTTACCTCCCCTAGACCTGCCGTTGCCTCCGCAGGTACAACTTCTTAACTTAATTGAGTGAACTTGTGCGATTGACGTCTTTTTCTTCGTGCTTGTTTTTATGTGTATCTCGCTCTAATTGGTACGCTGTCTTTGAATCCTTTGTTTGTGCAGCCGGTCCCTGTATCTCTGAGCTTGATGGACTTATCGACCATCAAAAGCTCCAGCAAGCTTCGCCAAGGTTTAGAAGGCCGGCGTAAAGCTGAGACTACAGCTGAGCAGTCCCGGCTCCAGGAACTAGAGGCACAGCACGCACACCAGCGTTACCTCAACCAGCCTCCTGCGATGACGGGCAATGGTGGCAACCCACTCAACAAGCAGGATGCGCCGCAGCAGCAATCGCCGCAACGAGCTCGGGGTTTTTCGTCGCCACAGTTGCCGCGGGCTCTGGGGTTTTCGACTCAGCCCAAAGCGCATGAGCCCGCGGAACTCCTGGAAGAGGCCACTCAGAGGCGTGCTGCTGCGGAAGCTTACGCTTTGGGGTTGCGCGATGAGGCACTGGCGGTCATGAAGAATGCTTCACATCTAGACGGGCATCAGGGCGCTGCGCACGCTGCTTCCAAGTTCCTAAAATTCCGATCCGGCCGCCAGGCGACCAAGCTGGATAACGAAAGCCAAGGCGGAGCTCTATGAAGGCGCCTCTTTTTGGTTCCTAGCTGCGGCGAGGCTGCGACTAGAGAAGTCGATGCCGAATATTTGATAGATAACATAATCTTTAATTCCTCCTTGATTCTCGGTTGATGCAAGGCCAGAAGATAACAGATTTTTGACTAAATTTTACAACGCGATGGCGAAGACACCAGGCAATTCTGTAATATCCCCTTTTTGCATTACAACGCGACGTGCGTGGAAGCATGGAGATAGGCGCGAATAGAACTGGCTATGTTTGGTGTTAATATTATGTTGTATAGTTCCGGCAGCAGAGGCCAATTAAACTATTTACTGACGCGACGACGCGACGCGGCATTCGCTTATTGCCCTATTTCTGCGTGTCATATCGGCCCCTTATTTATTCACAGAGAACACAACAACAGAACAACACAAAGCACTAGAGCGATATAGAAGATAGAAGGGCGCATTCGTATCATCTGCAACTGTAGCGCTCAAAAGCACTTGGCTTACATCACATGCATGCTGCTGAGTATTCATTCTACAACTCAGCTGCATGCTCGTTGGGTTCTCCTTTTACTCGTAATACACGAAATCCGTTCGAAGAAATCACACTTCATTGGTCTTCGAAAAAGGTCGTCTGCAACGGAGGGCAGTCGGCAACGAGGTCGTAGAGTTCGGCGGTAGTGACGTTACTAAGGCAGCTCTCACCGTCGAAATGCGGTGCCACATTAGGGCACCACGACTTGAGTTTCCGGGCTACACCCGCCGTCACACACACGCACTGCTGGTAGCCGCGGAGCACCTGAGTAGGTTGCGAAGTGGGCACGGAAGTAGGCACAGGGGTGGGAGTGCTGGTAGGAAGTGGAGTGGGCAGTGAGGTCGGCACTGAAGTGGGAGCTGCCGACGGCAATGGCGTGGGCTCAGCGGTAGGAGAAGGAGTGGGCAAGTGCGTGGGTTCAGGCGTGGGTGCAAAGGTCGGCTCAGGCGACGGCAGTGGGGTGGGCAGCGGCGTGGGATCAGGGGTAGGAGACCCGGAGGGCAAAGGAGATGGCACCGAGCTGGGCAGTGGGGTGGGCACAGGGGTGGGCAAAGGGCCGGTAGTGGTGTTACATGTAGTGGGCACGGTCGACAGGGACGCGTTCAGCGAGGTGGAGGCTAGTGCGGGCACTCCTGCAGCTACCGCGGCGGCACGCACGGCCGCAACGAGGGCATCGCCTTGGTCTGGACCGAAGAGCTCTTCACTCAAGGAACCCGTAATAGAGGCGCACACCTCGTCAGGGGACGTAAAATTGAGTTGCGCGGCCGAGGTTCTTCCTCGCAAGTCCCACATAGTGCCAATCCGCACTGTAATGTACAGGCCCGCTTTGGCATGTGCTACAGTAGCTTCCCCCGAGCTGTAGCTCGCAGTGAGTTTTCGGCGCTGGAAAGTGCTCAGACCGTTGCTCACGTCTACCACGAAGGTATCCTCAGGGTCTGCAGTGGGAGTCACGGCCACCACCGCGGCCACGATGATCGCCTCCTCGGTTTCTCCAAATGTTTCTGCGGTTAAGCTCGTATTGGTGAATGTGAGCGTGGTGTCGGTGGAGACTACCACGACAAAATCAAAGGTCGGCACAGAAGTCGGCAGAGGAGTTGGTACACTGGTAGGAGAGGGCGTGGGCACTAGTGTGGGCAGAGGGGTGGGCTCTGGCGTGGGTACGAGCGTAGGGACACTCGTAGGTGTTGATGTAGGGAGAGATGATGGCAGGGAGGTAGGAGCCGGGGAAGGCAAAGGGGTAGGCAACGGGGTTGGAGCAGGCGAGGGCGTCAAAGTAGGCACTGGAGTGGGCGCAGGAGAAGGAAGGGAGGTAGGTGGCGGCGTGGGCTCTAGCGTAGGCACTGGCGAGGGCAGTGGGGTGGGCACTGGAGAAGGCGATGGTGTAGGCACGATGGTAGGCAGCCCCGAAGGTCGCGGGGTGACCACTTCACATGTCACACGTAGGTTAAACTCTCGACCAAGAGACTCATCAAAATGCGTAGTGTTGGCTCGGTGCACCAATAGAAAAACGCGACTGACGCCTTCGGCTGCAGTGCCGTCGGCAATGGCACCGAGGACAATGGTGACCAAGGCACCGGTGCTGTTGTCACTGCAGAACTGACTCTCTGCAATTGCACCGCTGCGATACGCGCTACTAGTGCTGCTAGTGCTGCTAGTGCTGCTCGCGTCATCGATGGCGGCCCAAGGGTCTGGGCATTCAGACCATAGGCTGAGGTCAGTGGCGAGAGGAGAGGCGCTGTTGCAGGTGCTCAATTCCAGCTGTAAAAGTGGAAAAGGAAAAGAAGAAACAAAAGACGACAAAAAGGAAAGGTCGCAATCATTTCACATAATGACGCAAGTTAAATGGAGGAGAGAAGTATAACGAGGAAAAAGGGTAAAAAGTGAGGTAAAAAGAGAAGCGTATATATGCCAACTATACTATTGAGGTGACTAGTTCATATAATTCAGCCCGTGAACATTTGAAAAAAGAAAGAAAAAAGGGGGGGCGTGGGGAGGGAGACGTGCAACCACACACATACCTGCGTCGAGAAACCTTCGAGAAGAGGCACATCCAGAGCATAAACAGCGACATCAAGGGTGCGATCAGACGAGACAAAGTTCTCTCCTAGGTCAGGCTTCGAAGTACCCGTAAGATTCAAGAAGAGGCTAGCGGTCATATCAGTGCCACAAGACAAATTTTGGTACCCGAATCGGCACTGATAGTCCGTTGGCTGTGATGATGGCACGGGTGTGGGGAGAGGAGTAGGAGCCCACGATGGCATTGGGGAGGGCACGGGAGTCGGCAATGGCGAAGGCAGGAGTGTGGGCAACGGCGTTGGCAATGGAGTCGGCGATGGGGTTGGCACAGCTGACGGCAAGGGCGAGGGCAGCGGCGTAGGCAGTGGCGTGGGTTGCGGAGAAGGGGGTAGAGTCGGCAACGGTGACGGGGAAAGAGTGGGGAGCGAGGATGGTTCGGAAGTTGGTGCAGGAGAAGGCTCTGGCGTGGGCGCTAGCGTTGGCTGTGGTGATGGCGCTGGTGTAGGTAGCGGTGTCGGCGACGGCGTTGGAAGCAGCGTAGGCACTGGAGATGGTTGAGAGGTAGGCACCGGTGTTGGTGATGGCGTTGGTAAGAGTGTGGGCACAGGCGACGGTTGGAGTGAGGGCGACAGTGTCGGCAGTGGCGTGGGTGATATCGTCGGCAAAGGTGTAGGGATGGGGGTAGGAATTGGCGTGGGATCACTCGTAGGCACCAAAGAGGGTTTAGTAGTAGGCGTTGGCGTGGGCACAGGAGTGGGCATAGGGGTGGGCACTGGTGAGGGTAAAGGTGAAGGTTGTGATGTAGGCACGAGTGTAGGGCCAGGGAGAGGCACAGAAGTAGGCGCTGGTGTGGGTACAGAGGTTGGCACTGGCGTCGGCTGAAGGGTGGGCAGCGGCGTGGGCACTAGCGTAGGCAATGGCGATGGCGCAGACGAAGGCGGCATAGATGGGAGTGGTGACGGCCTTAGAGTTGGTTCCGCGGTTGGCAGTGGGTTAGGCAACGGCGTCGGCTCCTGTGACGGTTGAGGCACAGGCACAATAGACGGCGACGGCGTGGGCTGCAGGGAAGGCAAGGAAGTTGGCACTGGCGAAGGCAGTGCTGTGGGCTGAGACAAGGGCATTTCGGTGGGTAAAGTGGTCGGTTCAAAGGTAGGTCGTGGCGACGGAGCAGGAGTGGGGATGCGAGTCGGCTGGGCAGTCGGTAAAAACGTTGGGCGGCTGGTTGGCGAAGGAGTGGGCACGGTCGAACACGCAAAGCTCATGTTGAAGAAGCCGCTCGCGCTGACTCCCGATTCGATGGTGATCCAGTAGGTGCCCGCATCGTGAATGTCGTACGTCGTGTACGCGCAACCGCTGTAGGCTGGGTCGTTTTCCGCCAATAGGACCGCCTGTAGAAGAAAAAAGTTGATGAGTATAGATTACTCAAGAAAAATCCAATACACTCGCCATCTCACACTTAGCTAAAACTCCATCATGCGCGTATCATTCCTATTTGGGTCGAATTTTGATACGGTACGGAAACGATAATTTTATCTCTAAGATATCTCTAAGTATGTATTCGCACACCTTAGTGCTGAACGTAGGGCAGTAGTCGTGCACAGACACTTCTGGAAACTTCAAAGTGGTGTCACCGCGGTTGCCTACTCCCTCGGCTCCTCCTGGGCAGGTCGTCGCCGAAATGCGAATCGGCGATGAGGCAAAGTACACGAAGTTGACCTACGTATGTACGACAGGATGCGTTTAGAAATAACTTGAAAGATGCGAGTTTCGCTTGAGTTCTTAAAAAGATTTCTCGCTTGAGTTCTTTAAGAGAAAGGCGAGAAGTAGAAATGACACCGCAAGATCTACGTAAGGAGGGTACGTCTATTACACATAGGCACGATCATTCATTTTCAGGTTTCCAGTCATTCCGTATCGCGCACCTCAGGCGAGCCATCGATCCCACTGAAATCGCCGAAATTGGCGGTATCTGCTGAGACCATGGTATTGCAATTGATCCATTCAAACACGCAACTTGACGGTGTAGGCTCACTCGAAGGTCGAGGCGTCGGCCGAGCAGTTGGGGCTTCGGAAGGCGCGCCTGACGGTTGAGGCGAAGGCTGCTGCGTAGGCACTTCTGAAGGCAGTGGCGTGGGTTTTGAGGTTGGCTGCTGAGTAGGGCGTGGGGTCGGCACTGGAGTGGGTTTGCTTGTAGGTAGGGGTGTTGGCTGCGGTGAGGGTAAAGGAGATGGTTCTGGAGTGGGCAGTGGAGTGGGCTTCTGCGTTGGCAGTGGCGTGGGCACGGGCGTCGGTTTAGGGGTTGGCAATGGAGTGGGCTCAGGGGAAGGCAGGGGAGTGGGCATAGGCGAAGGTACTCGTGTAGGTTGTGCAGTAGGCTCCGACGTTGGCTGTGGGGACGGCACCGGTGAGGGCACGTGCGTGGGCACTGGCGTAGGGCTAGGGGTAGGTTGCTGAGTAGGTCGTTCAGAAGGCTCAGGCGACGGGACTACCGTAGGCTGGGAGGTGGGCAGTGGCGTAGGCAGCGGTGATGGCACGTGCGTAGGCTCTGGCGTTGGTCGAGGTGTTGGCAGAGGTGTAGGGGGTGAGGTTGGCGATGGTAGAGGCACCGTGGTGGGAGCTCCAGTAGGGTAAGAAGTGGGCACGGGTTCAGGCACATGCGAGGGTCGAAGAGTGGGGCGCGGGGTAGGCAAGGCTGAAGGCCAATGCGTAGGCGCTGGAGTCGGCACGTGCGTCGGGGACGGAGTGGGGAATTCCGTGGGCACGTGCGTAGGCGACGGTGTTGGCACTGCCGTCGGCCGTGGGGTCGGCAGGTGGCTAGGGATTGGCGTGGGGACATTCGACGGTCGAACAGTAGGGAGGTGCGACGGCGGGAGGGTTGGGCGAGTAGTCGGTTTGTTGGTAGGCAAGTGGGTAGGTGCTGGAGTGGGGTTTGCCGTTGGAATTGGAAAACAGCTGAACGCAAGTTCAAAGTTGCCTTCGTCGTTGTCTCGCAGGCCTTCCACATTCACCCAATACGACCCAATGTCGTGAATCTCGTACGTCAGAATCGAGCAATAGAAATCGCTGCTCTGATTGGCCAGAATTTTTGCGGACGAACGACCCGGGCAGTTGCTGTACATGGTCATCCTAGTGTCAATCTCCGTAGCAGCGGAACAAGTCGTCAAGAACACGAAAACCGGCTCGAACGCCAAAATGATGAAATTAGCGTCGCCGCTGGGATTACCCGTAAAGGAGCCCCGATTCTCGTTGCTAGCCATGATGGTGGTGTCACAGGTCAGGTACTCAAACGAGCACTGATCGTTGGTTGGCAGTGGCGAGGGCAAATGAGTGGGGGTTTCAGTGGGCACATTCGTGGGTTGGGGCGTAGGCATAAACGTAGGCAGTGGCGTAGGCACATGCGTTGGCGTGGTGGTTGGTTTGAGAGAAGGGTGAGTCGTAGGCCCTGCGTACGGCTGACGAGTGGGGTACAGGGAGGGTACAGGAGTTGGCACATGCGTGGGCTGCGGAGTAGGCTCAGCTGTCGGCAATGGTGTGGGCTGAGAGGTAGGCAGCGGAGAAGGCAGGAGCGTAGGTTTGGGCGTTGGCATGGGAGAAGGCAATGGCGTGGGTACGTGCGTGGGGACTGGAGTTGGTTCTGGAGTGGGTTCACTGGTAGGTACTGACGTAGGTTTCATAGAAGGCAAAGATGTAGGCTCTGGTGTGGGTATTGGCGATGGCAGCGGCGTCGGCACGTGTGTAGGGATAGGAGTAGGCTCTGGTGTAGGCTGAGGTGTGGGCGTTAGCGTGGGCTCTGACGTAGGCAGAGAAGTAGGCTCTGGAGTAGGTAAAGACGAGGGTTTAGGTGAAGGCACGCGGGTGGGCGCTGGCGTTGGTTTTGGCGTAGGCGACGATGACGGTTGGCGTGACGGTGCAGATGTAGGCTGAAGGGTAGGCAAAGGAGTGGGCTGTTGAGACGGCGATGACGTCGGCACTGGAGAAGGCTGTGGCGTGGGCACTGGAACAGGCTGAGTTGTAGGCAGCGGGGTGGGTTGAGAGGTTGGCAACGGTGTTGGTTCCGAAGTTGGCAATGGTGATGGAATCGGAGTTGGCACGTGTGTCGGCGCGGAGGTGGGCCGTGGTGTGGGCTGAGGGGTGGGCGTGATGGTAGGTTCAGCCGTGGGCAATGCTGTAGGTTCAGGCGTGGGTAAAGGCGAAGGCACCGGGCTCGGCACGTGACTGGGCACAGGAGTAGGTCGAATGGAAGGTTGAGATGAAGGTTGCGACGACGGCTGTGGTGCTGGCAATGGCGTCGGCTGGGGCGTGGGCAATGGAGATGGCAGTTGAGTTGGACGAGAGGTCGGCAGTGGCGTAGGTTGATGCGAAGGCAACTCGGATGGTTCTTGAGTGGGTGCTATCGTGGGCACTAGCGTGGGTTCGGAGGTAGGCAACGGCGAGGGCATTGGAGTGGGCACGTGCGTGGGCTCTGGAGTGGGTTGAAGGGTTGGCAGAGAAGTCGGAGACGAAGTCGGCACGTGCGTAGGCTGCAGTGTAGGTAGTGAGGTAGGCAATTGAGTGGGCAATGGCGATGGCACGTGTGTAGGCGCTGGTGTTGGCTGCGCGGTAGGGAGCGGCGACGGCAGTGGCGATGGTAGCAGCGTAGGTGCCATGGTGGTTGCATAGGGAGAAGGCGCCTCCGTGGGCTCAAAAGTGGGCACATCGATACAAGACAACGAAAGCTCAAAGCTCCCCTCATCTGCAGCGGTGGCACCTTCTACCGAGATCCAATACGAGCCAATGTCTCGGAACTGGTAGGACAAATGCGAGCACGCGAACGACGAGCTCTGATTGGCTAACAATTGCGCCCCAGGATTGGACGGGCAATCGTTGTACAGTCGCAACTTGGTGTCAATCAAGGTGTTGGCAGAGCAGGTGGTCGCAGTGACAACGTAGCCTTTGAACGCAGCAAAGACAAAGTTCATGTCTCCAGAAGGATTTCCCAAGAACGATCCGGCGTGTTCATTGGTGGAGGTCACGGTAGATCCGCACGAGATAAGCGAATAAGTACAAGCTTCAGCGGTGGGCTTGAAGGAAGGCTGAAGGGAAGGCCGTGGCGTTGGCAAAAGTGTCGGCGCATCTGTTGGCACATGAGTAGGACTCGGTGTAGGCTCTGGCGTGGGCAACGGAGTAGGCAGAGAGGTTGGCACGTGCGTAGGTAGCAGCGTAGGCTGAGGTGTCGGCAAAGGCGAAGGCACTGGGATAGGCACATTGGTGGGTGGTACAGAAGGCTCCGATGTAGGCAGCTGCGAAGGTTGCGATGTTGGCACGTGTGTAGGCTGGAAGGTAGGCTGGGGCGTAGGTGACAGCGAGGGCAGTGGCGTAGGCACGACAGTCGGTTTCGGTGTAGGTTCGGGAGACGGTTGATTCGAAGGCGCAGGCGTAGGCACGTGTGTTGGTGCTGGCGTGGGTACTGGCGTTGGCAGCTGAGAGGGCATTGGCGAGGGCACGTGCGTGGGCTGTTCCGTCGGCCGAGCCGTCGGCAATTCACTTGGCCGTTGGGTAGGTGACGCACTTGGCAATGGTGTTGGTTGTGACGTAGGCAATGGCAACGGTATGGGGGTAGGCACGCGCGTTGGCGCTGGAGTGGGGACGCCAGTAGGCTTCATCGTAGGCTGGGAGGTAGGTCGAAAGGTAGGTGCTTGCGTAGGCACTTGCGTCGGTTCTAAGGACGGTGCTGGGGTGGGCACGTGCGTGGGCGGTGGAGAGGGCTCCGAGGTTGGCAGCACTGTAGGCAAATGCGTTGGTGCAGGAGAGGGATTTGGGGAAGGCACTGAGGTTGGGTCCGGAGAAGGCTTGGGAGACGGTTGAGGAGTGGGTGGCAACGTTGGTTGAGACGTTGGCAACTGCGTAGGCGCTGGCGTGGGCACGTGAGTAGGCACAGGGGAAGGCACGTGCGTGGGCGAAGGAGTAGGCCTCCGAGAAGGTGCAGATGATGGCAAATTCGTGGGTTCAGAAGTAGGGAGGTCGCTAGGCAGAGGCGTGGGCACGTGCGTTGGCACTGGCGATGGCACCAAGGTAGGCAACGGCGTAGGCTTAAGGGAGGGCTTTTGTGTTGGTGGTAGGGTAGGCTCTGACGTAGGCAGCAGTGACGGTGCAGGTGTTGGCACGTGCGTGGGTAGCGGGGTTGGAAGGAGGGTGGGTGGGTCTGTAGTTGGAGACATCGTAGGCAGCGTCGTTGGCAGTGGCGATGGCTCCCGGCTTGGAAGTGGCAGTGGCACATGCGTGGGCTGTTCGGTTGGTTCCTTCGTAGGCAGCGGAGATGGCAATGACGTTGGCACGTGTGTGGGCTGTGGCGTTGGCTCCGAGGTGGGCAGCGGTGTTGGGTCATGAGAAGGTCGCGGAGTGGGCAATGGCGAAGGTTCGTCCGTAGGCTTCAGTGATGGCAACAGAGAAGGTCGAGGGCTTGGATCAAGCGTGGGGGCACCGATGCAGGTGAGGGAAACCTCGTAATTGCCTTCTTCATTCGTAGCACTGCCCTCGAGCAGAACCCAATACGAGCCAATGTCGTAGGCGTTGTACTCCAGCACACTGCACGCGTACAGAGAGCTTTCATTGGCCACTATTTTAGCACCCGCAGCGCTGGGGCATGCGTTGTAAAGGCTCAGTTTGGTGTCGAAGTTGGTAGCACTGGAGCAAGTGGTGACACGCAGTGTGATGGAGGGAGTCGTGACGGCCACAACGAAGTTCACATCCGGTGAGGGATTACCAGCAAAAGAGCCGAGGCCGAGAGCGGTGGAGCTGCTCACAGTAGATCCACACGGCAGAATTTCGTACTTGCACGCCGCCAATGTAGGCAAGTTTGTTGGTGATAGAGTGGGTTTGACAGTGGGCAATGGTAGAGGAGCGTGCGACGGAGAAAGTGACGGAATGTCGCTCGGGAAATGCGTTGGTTCCAGCGTGGGCAGGGGCGTCGGCACGTGCGTGGGTTCATGTGTTGGTTTCAAGGTGGGCAAAGAGGTTGGCATGGACGTTGGCACATGGGTAGGGCTTGGTGTAGGCTCTGGCGTAGGCAGCGGAGAAGGCACATCGGATGGTTGCATAGAGGGTGGCAGAGTTGGCTTAGATGACGGTAGCGATGTGGGGACAGGAGAGGGCACGTGGGTAGGCACTGGCGAAGGCAACGAGGAAGGAGTCGAAGCTGGCACTTCAGTGGGCTGAGAAGTCGGTAATGTTGTAGGCTCAGAAGTTGGGAGAGGCGACGGCAGAGGAGTTGGCACATGCGTCGGCTCCGGCGTAGGCAATGACGTAGGCTGCGACGAAGGTGTTAGCGTTGGCGACGGTGTAGGTTGCTGGGTCGGCGCACGTAAAGGTTTTGGGGAAGGCACTGGCGTAGGCACATGCGTTGGTGCTGGGGTGGGTTCTGGGGTGGGCAGTGGTGTGGGCTGAGAGGTAGGCACAGGGAATGGGAGTTGAGTAGGCACTGAGGTGGGGTACAGGGAGGGTACAGGAGTTGGCACATGCGTGGGCTGCGGAGTAGGCTCAGCTGTAGGCAATGGTGTGGGCTGAGCGGTAGGCAACGGAGACGGCAGCAGCGTTGGTTTGGGAGTTGGCATGGGAGAAGGCAATGGCGTCGGCACGTGTGTGGGGGCAGGTGTTGGCTTTCCAGTTGGCAGAGGCGACGGCGCTGGAACAGGCGCAACCGAGGGCGAAAGAGTGGGCAAATTTGTCGGCTCTGGTGTGGGCTCTGACGTTGGTAGAGGAAGAGGTGCACTCGTAGGCTCAGCTGTCGGCAACGCCGTCGGAATCGGCACCGGCACGTGCGTAGGCTGAAAAGAAGGTTCACCCGTGGGCTGAGGCGTGGGTGCATGGGTTGGCGCTGAGGAAGGCACATTGGTCGGCAACACAGTCGGCCGCTGGGTAGGCTGCTCCGAGGGCGGAAAGATCGGCAGTTGAGACGGCTGCGGAGTAGGGCCTGGCGTTGGGACTTCGCCACAAGTCATGGTCAATCCAAAAGTGCCTTCAGCGCCAGCTGCGCCTTCAACTGTCAACCAGTAAGTTCCAACAGTGTGGGCATCATACCTGAAAGAATGGCAGAAAAGTTCATGAAGGCGTTCAAGAGGAAATGAGCGTACTGATGAGTGCGTGACACAGGAAGACAACCAAATATCTATGAGGTGGATGCCAAGAAATAAGAACTTGAGCCTCACGTGAGGTAGGAGCAATAAAACGCAGGGTCCTCGCTTGTGAGATTGTGGCCATAGTTTTTCCCGTAAACGCTCTCATCGGAGTAGAGGCCTGGGCACTTTGACCACAGCTGTAAATTGGTGTCAAAGGTAGTGGCTGCAGAACACGTAGACAGCGTCAGACGAACCTAAAATTGATTGCAGATGCGAGAAAAGATGAGCCATGTTCATTAGCAAAATGCTCAGTGACAGGAGTTTCACATTGGTTCTCAGCTAAGTGCACTCGTCGAAGAAAAATCAAACAAACACTGACAAGGCACAAGGATTGCCTGGTACGACAGAGTCAGAACGCACCGGTTCCTGCACGGCGATCAAAAAGTTTGATTCGCCGCTTGGTCCACCAATGAAAGACCCGTGGTTCACGTTATCGTCCAAGATCGTTTGCCCACACCCTAATATGGTATAGGAGCACATGGCAGGAGTCGGTGACGGCGACGGCATTGGTGACGGCGATGGGGTTGGATTCAAGGTAGGGTAGTTCGCCGCAGATTCCACTGTAAACGTGGTTGCTGTGGCGGTGCAACTGCAAGAATCGGAGAGGGACGTCGAAAGCGACCCGTCGTCGACAGAAGTGGTCAAGCTTTGGGTCACTGAAGATTCAAAGGAGTCGGCGTCTGTGAAGCCTTCGTCACTGAGATCGGCGACCACCTCAAACTCAATGGTGGCCGTTGTCTCAGCCAAATTGCGATGGAGGTCTGGAGCAGAATCGAGAGCCGTCCCTACAGGAGGTTTAATTCCCAGCCGCCGTCTTGCTGTCTGAGAAGAGTTCGTGGTTACCCGAATGTTCTTGATCTTAGTAGCAGAGATGTTTGCAGCGTTTGCGATCGCACTTCTCAAGCTCTCCGGATCAGCGGCAAGGGTTGCTGCGTTACCGGACACTGTAATCGCGAAGACCAAAGTAACGGTATCCACGGATGTAGGCGCCAGCGAGGGTGTAGGGGTGGGCAACGGCACAGGTAGCGACGTTGGTGCTGGCACTGGTAAAGACGTCGGCACAGGCACCGGTAGTGACGTCGGCACTGGCACTGGTAGCAATGATGGTGTGGGAATAGGCAGTGA
>Ga0307979_1000698_pt1 | contig 23322 bp, 20 predicted proteins | sample OrgLakmetage1058_FD_201833 | JGI IMG/M metagenome (GOLD analysis project Ga0307979, IMG submission 201833) | Saline water microbial communities from Organic Lake, Antarctica - #1058 | ecosystem: Environmental > Aquatic > Non-marine Saline and Alkaline > Saline | place: Antarctica: Organic Lake...
TCCAGAATGCGAACGGTCTCGCCTGCCTTGACCACTTTCAGGAAGTATTCCCCCGCAGGCACTGTCTCGCGGAAGAGGGCGTTGTCTGGTTTGAGTGTGCTTTCTTTAATCATGTCCGGCCTCCTCGCGATCAGGACTGCATCAGGTGATACAGGGCGGTATTGGCGAAGGCGCGGGTGGCCTCCGGTGAGGAAATCTTGCAAGGGTCGGCATCGGTGACCGGTGCGGCCTTAAATAGCTGGTATCGCAGGGGATAGCTTGGATAGTCCGACGCGGTATTGAGCGGGTGCGGGCAGGTATGGAGCACCACGATGGTATCCATCTCAAACCGCAGGTCTACGGTGGCGCCGGCGTGGGAGTGATCACTCATGTACGTCATGTTGCCGTCGTCGTCGGTTTTCACCTTGCTGAACCAGTTCAGGTTGGCGGTCAGGTCTTTTTTGCCCAGGCCGTATTTGGCCAGCTCATTGAGGAAACTGGTGAAGCCGTTGCGATGGTAGTCATTGCGGGCTTCCTGGTAGGTCTTCTTGACCCAGCGCTGTTCCACAAGATCGGCGTTGCAGGTGCCACAGACGGTGTCGTGCCAGCCCAGATCGTCGCGAATGATGGACGCGAATACCCGACCCATATCGGAGCAGAGCACATGGCCTTTGGTCAGCAGGAAGGTGTGTTGGTTCTTGAGGGTGTCCGGCATGTTGTAACGTTCGAGAGGGTTCTCGGGGTTGTACATCAACATGCCGACATTGGCGCCGCCGGTTTCATCAATCAGGCGCAGCACGTGGCCGCGGCGCATAATGAAAGACCAGTGGGATCCGCCGGGAATCAGATCTTCATAGAGGGGGGTTGTCGATTGCAACATAACCTTTTCCACCTTTTCCAGTTGGCTGGGTGTGTTTTTAAAACACGAGAGGCGTCAGTAACTGAACGATTCTCCCGGGCTTTTGTCCCGCCGTGTAGCCTTGGAAAAGGCCGTCAACTCTCGGACCAGCCACCTGCATTTCCCTGTTAGAGAGAGCAGGTCGGAACCCTAGTCGACCATTTGTCAGATTGTGCGCTTTGATCGTGGTTTCAGTAACCGACTTCTCGCTGCGTAGCTTTGATAGTACAAGTCGCGTGCCAAGGTTGCTAAACCGTTGACGGGCAGGGAAGTTCCCAGTCCAGAGGAGCCGTGCAAGACACGCAGGGTCGCGCCGTTGTGGTGCAAGCGACTTGAACTGGTGCGTTCTTGGGCGGGATTTAGCGTAGAGGCACCACCGGACCTGGCCTTCCTGGTTGTTAAGCAGTTTAACGATGCCGGTCTTTTTTCACTTTACTGCCGCGTCAGCGTCACGTCTCCGTACCAGGCTTTGGCGCTTTCATCAGTGTTGTCGGAGTCCGACATGATGGCGACGCCGACAACGGGTGGCGGCTCGGTGCCAAACGCTTTACGGTAATCCGCGACAATATCCCGTTCAGCCGTGACCCACTGCCCTGCTTTTTCATTACCGGATTCCACGGCCAGCATCATGGTGGTGTCGGTGTACGGATTGGCCACAAGGGCGCCTTTCTCCAGCCGGTTCGCCCAGATGTAATTCAGCGCATTACCCGGTAATTCTTCCCCGAATACCAGGGCCGCTGCCTTGCGCTTTGCCCGCTCGAAGAACCCGGCCTTATCGGCTTCAAATTCGAACGCCACATAAAGGCGTGCCGGGTAGTCGTCTCCGGTTTTTGACCGGGCGTCGCCCTTCTCATAGACCGATGAAATTTTCCAGCGCCAGCGCAGCATCAGGCGCTCCCCCGGGTCCACCCGAATCCTGGCGATCAATCCGGAAGCGCTGCCGTCGGTTGAGGCCATGACCACCTGCTCACCGCTGTCCTGAACCAGCCGGTACTGGCTCATGCGGTCGATGTTGGGAAACTTCAGCACGTCCCAGTCCGGTGCCAGTGAAGTTGCCGATGAGAAGGGTTTCAGCAAGGGCTTGCCTGTGGTCTCAGCCAGTGCCGGGTTTACGAGCAGGGTGGCGCAAAGGCTTAGCCATAAGAACTTGCCAATCCCGGGGTGAAATACTGCCATGCTCGTCTCCTCTGGTCCGTCATTAGTACAGGTTACCCGGCACGACGGCATCTGACGATGAAAGACGCACACAAAGGGTGCCTCCCCCTGATTTCTGTCTCGGAGAAGCGCGTTTTTAAAGCAAAGTCTATATTGAAAAATTCATATCACACTGATAATTCGAGAGGTTTATGGTCTGGCACAGACTGTGCGCACAGGTCGCTGAGTCAGTTTTGCCGGGCCATGATGCCCGGCTTTCTTTTGGCAGTCCGAAGAGAGCAGACCATATATGCAACCGCTTCTACGCACTTTGACCCAGTAACCATTTGCATCAGCTATTCTTGCTCTCACGAAAGCGCATTGCTTGAACAATTGTGGAGAGAGTGATTTGGAAAATCTGAACCTGCGTCATTTGTATTATTTCTGGACGATTGCCAGGGAAGGATCGATTGTCCGGGCGGCTGAGCATCTGGACCTTACGCCACAGACCCTGAGCGGGCAGCTTGCCACGTTCGAGGCGTCTTTGGGCAGTGCCTTGTTCCGTCGGGCAAACCGCGCATTGCAGCTGACGGACTTCGGCCAAATGGTGCTCGGTTATGCCGAGGAGATGTTTCAGGCTGCCCAGGCCCTGTCCGATGTGCTGCGCCAGCCTCCGGAAAACCGTCCCCTGAGTCTGGCGGTTGGCATTTCTGCGTCGATTCACAAGCTGATTGCCTATCATTTGACCAAGCCGGCGTTGGACCTTTCGCGGGAGGTCCGTCTCAATTGCCGCACGGGGACTACTGGGGAGTTATTGAAGCGGCTTAGTCAGCGGGAACTGGATGTGGTACTGACCGACCGGCAACCGGATTCGGCCCAGGCAGGTGACGTTCGTACCTATCGCGTGGCCAGTTCTTCAATGTCGTTGTTCGCCACGCCTGCGCTCGCTGAGCAACTGACAGACAATTTTCCCGCCAGTCTGGATCGGCAGCCTTTTTTGGCGTCGTCATTGGACGCACCTTATGTCACCGCACTGATGAACTGGTTTTCCAGCAAGAACATACGGGTGAAAGTGATTGCCGAAGTGGATGATAGTGCACTTATCAAGGTCTTTGGCCGTGAGGGGCTGGGTTATTTCGCCGCGCCTACGGCTATTCGGGATGAGGTTTGTCGTCAGTACCAGGTTGCACATATCGCCCGTATCGACGAAGTTCGTGACAATCTGTACGCAGTGACACGAGCCCGGGGTAGTCATAATGCGGCGGTGGCAGAACTGATCAGGGAACGGCCGGAATTTGGTAATAAGCTCGAAAAAAACGAACTATAAACACTAAAAAACTTTATTCTTTACGAACTAAAAATTGGCCATCATGGGTCTGTCTCGCCAATCAGGAGAACCGGACATGAAAACCATCCACAAGTTTCGCCTCAACAGTGAAAAGCAGCCCAATATTCTGACATTGCGTGAAGGCTACCGAGTGGTCCGTTGCGAATACGTGGTGCTGAGCAAGGCGGTGTTTCTTTGGGTCGAGCAGCCACTGAGTGTGGATATACCGACCGTTGAGCGCACATTCCAGGTCGCCTATTCCGGCGATCCACTGCCTGCTCACTTCCAGTATGTCGACACGGCTCTGGATCCCTTTGGCCCGGAAGCGTATCACGTGTTCGAGATAGCCGCGGTGCAGGAAAAGGCGCCGATAATACTGCCGCGGCTGGCGAACGCTCATTCCAGTCTTTTTATTGACTCACCCGCCCATCGGCAAGGAGCCGCCTAAACCTGACTGACGGGCTTTCCGGGGCCTTCGGGCCCTTTTTTTTATGGGTGATCTGCCTGGCGCAAAATAGCCAAACACTATCAATCTTCTAAAAATTATCAATTTGTTTCTTGTCTCTGCAGTCCGTACCTTATCAGCCACCAACAACTCACCTTTTAAATTCACGGATTGGAGTCTCAAACGATGGGAATTATCAACAGCGAAATTAAACCGTTCAATGCAACTGCCTTTAAACAGGGCGAGTTTGTTGACATCTCTGAAGCCGATGTTAAAGGCAAGTGGGCGGTATTTTTCTTCTATCCGGCCGACTTTACCTTTGTTTGCCCGACTGAACTGGGCGACGTGGCTGATAACTATGACGAGCTGCAGAAGCTGGGCGTGGAAGTGTTCTCTGTGTCTACGGACACGCACTTCACCCACAAGGCATGGCATGGCAGCTCCAAGACCATCGGCAAGATCAATTACTTCATGGTCGGCGACCAGAATGGCAGCATAACCAACAACTTTGGCGTGATGCGTGAAGGTCAGGGCCTGGCGGACCGCGCTACCTTCCTGATCGATCCGGACGGTATTATCCAGTCCATGGAAATCAGTGCTGAGGGCGTTGGCCGTAATGCTGATTACCTGATGGATAAGGTGAAAGCTGCGCAATACGTGCGTAAGCACCCAGGCGAAGTTTGCCCAGCCAAGTGGAAAGAAGGCGGAGAGACGCTTTCGCCGTCACTGGACCTGGTCGGCAAGATCTAAGCGTTTTTGTTTGAAGACCCTGCCGGGATACCCGGTAGGAACGCTTATCGAAAGGCCCGCATTGCGGGCCTTTCGTGTATCAGGGCATCACCGATCTGGTTAGCAGGCACTTGCACAGACACTTATTCAGGCACTTTCAACAAGCACTTCTAACAGGCACTTTCAACAGATGCTTATGATAGCGGGTTCCTATCACGCGTTTAACATCAATTAATTTGAGCATTGGCTCGTGGGGCCGTATTCTTTCTAACATACTGATTTACTGAGCTTCGAATTCATTAAAGGAGAGTTTTCTATGTTGGATGCCAACATCAAGGAACAGTTGAAAGGGTACATGGGCAAGCTGCAGCAGCCGATTGAATTGGTTGCGGCCTATGACGACAGCGACAAGTCCGTGGAACTGAAAGAGTTGCTTGAAGAACTTGAACCCATGTCTGACAAAATCAGCCTGCGCACCGAAGAGTCCAACGACGTGCGTCGCCCGTCGTTTGCGATCAATCGGATCGGCAGCGACATCGGGGTGCGGTTTGCGGGCATTCCCATGGGCCATGAGTTCACCTCAATGGTCCTGGCGCTGCTGCAGGTTGGTGGTCATCCGTCCAAAGAAAGCCAGGAACTGCTGGATCAGGTGAAGGATCTGGATGGTGACTTTGCGTTCGAAACCTACTTTTCGCTGTCCTGCCAGAACTGCCCGGATGTGGTTCAGGCGCTCAACCTGATGAGCGTGCTTAACCCGCGCATCAAGCACACTGCGATCGACGGTGCCCTGTTCCAGGACGAAGTCGAGCGGCGGGAAATCATGGCGGTTCCCAGTGTATACCTGAACGGCGAGTCTTTTGGTCAGGGCCGCATGACGCTGGCTGAAATCGTCGGCAAGGTGGATACAGGTGCCGAGGCCAAAGAGGCCGAAAAGCTCAAACACAAGGATCCGTTTGAAGTTCTCATCGTTGGCGGTGGCCCGGCCGGGTCAGCAGCGGCGATCTACGCGGCTCGAAAGGGTATCTCCACCGGTGTGGTTGCTGAGCGCTTTGGTGGCCAGGTGGCAGACACCATGGGCATCGAAAACCTGATTTCTGTGGATTACACCGAAGGCCCCAAGCTGGTGGCAGCCATGGAGCAGATCGTCAAAGAGTACGACGTGGACATCATGAATCTTCAGCGCGCCGAGAAGTTGATTCCTGCTTCCAAGAAAGGCGGACTGCATGAGATTCAGCTGGCCAATGGCGCATCCTTGAAGTCACGGACGCTGGTGCTCTCCACCGGTGCCCGCTGGCGTCAGATGGGCATTCCCGGTGAGGAAGAATACCGCAACAAGGGCGTTGCCTACTGCCCACACTGCGACGGCCCGTTGTTCAAAGGCAAGCGTGTGGCGGTGATTGGTGGCGGTAACTCCGGCGTCGAGGCGGCTATTGATCTGGCGGGTATCGTTGGGCACGTGACGTTGCTGGAATTCGCACCAGACTTGAAGGCGGATGACGTATTACAGAAGAAACTGCGCAGCCTTAAAAACGTGGAAATTGTAACGTCCGCCCAGACCACCGAGATTGTCGGTGAAGACGGCAAGGTCAGTGGGCTTCATTACAAGAATCGGGACACGGGTGAGACTCACGACGTCACCCTGGAAGGTGTGTTCGTGCAGATCGGCCTGATTCCAAATACTGAGTGGCTCAAGGGGGGCAATATTGAATTGAGCCATCACGGCGAGATCATTGTGGATGAGCGTGGGGAAACCTCCATCCCCGGCATATTTGCCGCCGGCGACGCGACCACCGTGCCGTACAAACAGATCGTGATTTCCATGGGCGATGGCTCCAAGGCAGCGCTCAGTGCCTTTGACTTCCTGATTCGCAATTCCGTTGAAGATAGCGACGAAGGGAGCAAAGAGGAGGCGGCCTAAACTATCGCCTGAATTCAGGTTCACACACGGCTGACCCCTAAGCAGATCGTGTCTTTAGCCTCGCTATTCGGCTTCCGGATAGTGGGGTTTTTTTGTGCTCGATGGCTGGCTTGAACCGATTGGCTGTTTTCTGTACTGTTTATTTTAATTGAACGTTCAATTAACCCGTTTTAATCAGGAAACCAATGCCGATCGTTGGAGTGAAAGATACCCGCAAGCAACAGCTCATCGATGCCACTATGGATTCCATCGCCGAGCTGGGATTGATGAATACGACCATTATTTCCATCAGCCGCCGTGCCGGTTTGTCATCGGGCATTATCAGTCACTATTTCGGTAGCAAACAGGGGCTTATCGAAGCCGCGTTGCGTTATTTGCTGGATCTGCTCGGAAAAGAACTAAGGCAAAGACTAGCTCGCACGGACGGGACGCCCGAGCAGCGTCTACAATGCATCGTGGAGGCCAATTTCTCCCAGTTTCAGCAAACCGATCTGGCGGCCAAGACCTGGCTCAGCTTTTGGGCCCGATCCATGCACGAGCCCGGGTTGCAGCGGTTGCAGCAGATTAATAACGCGCGGCTTTACAGCAATCTGCGGTATGCGTTCCGCCAGCGGCTGCCGAAACAGGCAGCAACGGAAGCCGCTCGCCAGACGGCCGCCCTGATTGACGGCTTTTGGTTGCGCAGTGCGCTGAGCAACGATCCGGCGGAAGGCTTCGCCGCGGCAGAAACACTGTGCAAGCGCTTTGCCTTGGCACAGTTGCAGTCAGAGCTGCAGTCAGAATTACAGAAAACGACCCATTCTCATGAACAGACGGGAGTTTCATAAATGGCATTACCTCGCTATCAGAACTTTATCAATGGCAAGCCCATGGCGAATGCCTCCGGCGAGACATTTCAGGTTGTCAATCCCGGCACCGGGCAGCTGGCTTACGAAGTGGAGGTAGCCGACGAAAGCATTCAGCAGGCGGCTATCGAAACCGCCAAAGCGGGCTTCAAGGTCTGGTCTTCGATGACCGGAACCGAGCGCAGCCGCATTCTTCAGCGTGCCGCCGCGCTGCTGCGGGAACGCAACGATGAGCTGGCGGCAGTGGAAGTGACCGACACCGGCAAGCCGATGCAGGAAGCCGAAGCGGTGGATGTTGTCACCGGTGCCGATGCCGTCGAATACTTTGCCGGCCTGGCCCCTTCCATTGAAGGTATCCAGCAGGATCTGGGCGGTGACTTTTTCTACACCCGCCGCGAGCCGCTGGGTGTGTGTGCCGGTATCGGTGCCTGGAACTATCCAATCCAGATCGCCTGCTGGAAGTCTGCACCGGCACTGGCGACCGGCAACAGCATGATTTTCAAGCCATCGGAAGAAACCCCGATGGGTGCGATGAAGCTGGCAGAAATCTACATCGAGGCCGGCGTGCCGGCTGGTGTGTTCAACGTGGTGTTTGGCGACGGTGAAGTGGGTGCCTGGCTGACCCATCACCCGGAAATCGCCAAAGTGTCGTTCACCGGCGAAGTCGCCACCGGCAAGAAGGTGATGAACGCCGCCGCGACCACCCTGAAAGACGTCACCATGGAGCTGGGTGGTAAATCTCCGCTGATCATTTTTGACGATGCGGACCTCGACAACGCCGTCTCCGCCGCCATGGTGGGTAACTTTTATACCCAGGGTGAAATCTGCACCAACGGTACCCGGGTGTTTGTCCATAAAGCCATCTACGAAGAGTTCATGGAACGCCTACTCAAGCGCACGCTCAACAACATCAAGATGGGCGACCCGACCGACCCGGACACCAACTATGGTGCGCTGATCTCCGAGCCCCATCGGCAACGGGTGCTGGATTATATCGAAAAGGGCATCGCCGAGGGCGCCACCCTGACCCACGGTGGCAAAGCGGCAAGCCCGGCCTCAGCGCCCGGCGGTTACTTTGTCGAGCCCACGATTTTTACCGACTGCACGGATGACATGACCATCGTGAAGGAAGAGATCTTTGGTCCGGTGATGTCAGTGCTTACCTTCACGGATGAAGATGAGGTGATCGAGCGCGCAAACAACACAGAGACCGGGTTGGCTGCGGGTGTGTTCACCAACAACATCCGTCGTGCCCATCGGGTGATTCACCAGATTCAAGCGGGTATCTGCTGGATAAACACCTTCGGCGACTCCCCGGCGGAAATGCCGGTGGGTGGTTACAAGCTGTCCGGTATCGGCCGCGAAAACGGGCGCGAGACCCTTACTCATTACACCCAGATCAAGTCGGTGTATGTGGGCATGAAAGCCCTCGACGCGCCCTTTTAATCAACGCTCTGGCAGGAGCCAGCGTATGACAGAAAACCAATACGACTACATCATTGTGGGGGCGGGGTCGGCCGGCTGTGTGCTGGCGAACCGCCTGACCGAAGATGGCCAGTCCCGTGTGCTGCTGCTGGAAACCGGCGGCAGCGACAAGAGCATCTTTATCCAGATGCCCACTGCGCTGTCCATCCCCATGAACACTAAAAAGTTTGCCTGGCAGTTTGAAACCGAGCCGGAGCCCTACCTGGACAACCGCCGCATGCATTGCCCCCGGGGCAAGGTGCTGGGCGGCTCTTCTTCCATCAACGGCATGGTGTATGTGCGCGGCCACGCCCGGGATTTCGATGAGTGGGAGTCCGGGGGCGCCAGTGGCTGGAGCTACCGTAACGTATTGCCGTACTTTAAAAAGATGGAAGACTGGGCCTTTGGCGGCGATGACTACCGGGGCGATAAGGGCCCGCAAGGGGTCAACAACGGCAACAACATGCAGAACCCGCTGTACCAGGCGTTTGTGGATGCCGGTACGGATGCGGGTTATTTCGCCACCGACGATTATAACGGTGCTCAGCAGGAAGGCTTCGGGCCGATGCATATGACGGTCAAGAACGGCCGTCGCTGGTCCACCGCCAATGCCTATCTGCGCCCGGCGATGGGTCGTCCGAACCTGACCGTGGTCACCCACGCGCTGGTGCACAAGGTGCTGCTCGAAGGCAAAAACGCCACCGGCGTACGTTACGAACAAGGTGGCAAGACCGTTGAGGTTACTGCCCGTAAAGAAGTGATTCTCTCCGCCGGTTCCATCGGTTCGCCCCACCTGCTGCAGTTGTCCGGTATTGGTAACCGGAAGGTTCTGGAGCAAGCGGGTATACCGGTCAATCATGAGCTGCCCGGCGTGGGCGGCAACCTGCAGGACCACCTCGAATTCTACTTCCAGTACCGCTGCAAAGAGCCGGTGTCGCTCAACGGCAAGCTGGACTGGTGGAACAAGCTGAAAATTGGCGTCCGCTGGATTTTGCGCAAGGACGGCCTGGGAGCCACTAACCACTTCGAGTCCTGTGGCTTTATTCGCTCCAAAGCGGGCGTTGAGTGGCCGGATCTGCAATACCATTTCCTGCCGGCAGCCATGCGCTATGACGGCAAGGAAGCCTTCGCGGGCGACGGCTTTCAGATGCACGTCGGCCATAACAAGCCGAAAAGCCGCGGCACGGTGTATGTGCAGTCCGACGACCCGCGGCAGGCGCCAAAAATTCTGTTCAATTATCTACAGCACGAAGATGACCGGGAAGGCTTCCGCGATTGTGTGCGTCTGACCCGCGACATCATCAGCCAGCCTGCGATGGACAAATACCGTGGGCCGGAGATCCAGCCCGGCGCCGAGGTTCAGTCTGACGAAGAGATCGACGCCTTTATTCGTCAGGCGGTCGAAAGTGCCTATCACCCGTCCTGTACCTGCAAGATGGGTGTGGATGACCAGGCTGTAGTCACCCCGGATGCCCGTGTTCATGGCATCGACCGGCTGCGGGTCGTGGATTCTTCCATTTTCCCCACCATTCCCAACGGCAATCTCAATGCCCCCACCATCATGGTGGCAGAGCGTGCCTCGGACCTCATTCGTGGCGTCGAGCCACTGAAACCGTCCGACGCCCCCGTGGTAATGGACGAGCAATGGCGTGACCGCCAGCGTCAGGGAGCGCCGAAGCGCGGCGTCGCCTAGTAATTGCCTGCCGGCTCATTGGAGGGCCGGTGGTGTTTATCCGGTTCGAACGAACTCTGTTTCAACGAACTCTATTTCAAAGTAGAGGAGGAAACCCCATGTTGTCCGACCTGTCTGTGGAATCTGATCACCGGAGGTATGTATGACACTCTGGTTGTCGATTGGTCTGATGCTTACTTTTGCCGCCATCGTGCTGGTGCTTGGGAAATGGTGGAACCTGAAGGTGATCGGTGTGACACCGGTTCACACCTTCACCTTCATCGCCATTCTGTTTACCTCGGGCCTGGACGTTGGCCTGATCATGTTTCCGCTAACCGAATTTGCCGGCTACGCGAATCTGGCTGAAAACCCCGAGTATGGCTTTGCCAACCCGCTGGCTATCGAGTTTGGCTTCTGGGCGTTTCTGATCTGGGGGTTCTATTTCCTGACCTGCTTTTACTTCTGCGTGATCGAGCCGAAAGTGCAATTTTTCCAGATTCCGCTGGTGCGTTGGGTTAACAACATCGTGATCATCGGTACCTGCGCCTTCACCGCGTATCTGCTACTGGTGAATCTGCCCTGGTATCTGCCGAGCATCGGCGATGGGGAATCGGTGGTGCCCACCTTTTACCTGATGGTCTTCCTGGCCATTGCGGCAGCGGTGTATTCCAGCAGTAAAATCAAATACGTGCGCATTCTCAGCGTGAGTTCAAGCTGGTTGTTCATTGCCCTGATTGCCACCATGTGGGGCCGGGCGTTCCTGACTGACAACGGCAGCGTGGGTGACTTCTTCGCCACCGCCGGGATGATCAGTGAGTACTTCACCAACCTGCATCAGTTCATGCTGCCCCTGAATGACTACCACGAATTTTATCTGTACTGGTGGTTCGCCTGGAGCGTTATGATCGGGCAATTCACCGCGCGCTTTGTCAGTGGCCTGCGCACCTGGCAGTTGATGATTGCCATGATGGTGTTCCCGTCGGTGGCCATCGGCACCTGGTTCTCGGTGCTCTATCATTACCACGATGAAGGCATCAACATCGCCGCGTTCATCAACATTGCGATGATCTCCGTGGGTATTCTGATGGTGATCAACTCGCTGGATTCACTGATCCGGCTATACACCGACAACCTCAATCTGACGACCAGGCGCCTGGGAGCGGCTACCTACTACATCGGCAACCTGCTGGCCCTGTGTGGCCTGACCATGCTGTTCCAGCTGGAATTCCTGCAGATTCAGTGGGTGGGTGCATTGGTGATCGCGCTTTACTTCAGCTGCATCCTTTTCATCCTCGTCAAGCGCCGTTCCGAAGTGGCGGGCATTACCGCCTCGCCAGAAGAAAATACGCTCGACTTCAAACGGATCGACCAGGCAGGCTGATTGGCAAAGGCTCGAGACGATGGTGCTACCCGGAGACCTCATCTCCGGGGCTGGCGCCATTGGCTTCCAGGGTGGAGTAACAGCATACCCGATTTCTGCCACTGGCTTTGGCGGCATAAAGCGCTTTGTCGGCGAACACCATCAAGTCGTCCAGATCGTCTGAACTGTCGGGGAAGAAGCTGGCGACCCCCACGCTGACCATCAGCACAATCTCACCGCGTTCCAGCGGAAGAGGCGATGCCTCGATACTGGCCCGCAAACGCTCCGCCACCTCAGCGGCCGCTTCCTCGCTGGTGTTCTCCAGCAATACTGCAAATTCCTCACCGCCGACACGGGCAAGAATGTCGATGTCCCGGATGGCGTCATGGGCCAGGCGGCTCAGGTGCACCAGCGCTTTGTCGCCAACGCCGTGGCCATGGGAGTCGTTCACTTTCTTGAAATGATCGGCGTCAAACATGATCGCCGCCAGCGGCGTGCCTGAGCGAACCGCTTTCTTCATGGCGGTTTCACCCAACTCGAAATAATATCGCCGGTTGTGCAGGCCAGTGAGCGCATCGGTGCGCACGGTTTGTTCAAGCTGGCGGTTGGCCTGCTCAAGCTTTCGGGTGCGATCCGTTACCCGTTGTTCGAGATTGGTATTCAGCTCGTTCAGCTGACGGGTTTTATCCGCCAGGCTCTGGATCAGATCCCTCAGCACTGATGACAGGGTTCTGACCTCTTCATAGTCATCCCGCAGTTTAATCAGTGTGTCGGGATTTTCCAGATCCAGATGACTCGCCTCCTCAGCAATTTTGAGCAGCGGTTGGGTGGTCCAGCGAGCGGCAAGAGAGGCGAAGATAATGAGCATAATGGCGGTAAAAAAGCCGACGATGACGAGTGTCTTGCGCAGATCAAAGGATGGCAGGAATGCGTCTTCAGCGGATTTTCGGACCAGCACCAGCCAGTTGAAGCTGGTGTACTCGCTGTGATCACGCAAGTGGCTGAATCCCACCAGATAGCTTTTTTCGGGGGACTCGTCCGACCGGATGCCCATGGGGAGGGTCAGATATCCCGATGCGCCTGATTTCGCCGCGCCAGACAACGGCTGCGGAATTGACTTGCCGACGCTGCCATCGGGACCAATCAGCACAACGCCGTTTTCATCCGCAACAATCAGTTCCGATTTCAGGCGTTCCTGCAGAGGGGCCAACAGGGATTCGCCAATATTGGCAACCCAGTCGAGATACAGGTGAGCGCCCAGGACGCCGTTCAGCTCACCCGCGCTGTTTTTCATGGGCACCGCAATGTCCACAAAGCGAAGCGGGGTGTCAGACTGGTAATTCAGTTTTGATTCCAGCAACACGGCTTCATGAGCATCCCCAAGATAAGGGCGACTGGACGCCGCCTGAAACCACGGGCGATGGGCTACATTCACGCCCTTCAACAGGTCGTCTGTGCTGGTCATCACCGTGCCATCCGGCGCCACCAGACCGATCCAGGCGTAACTCGAAAAGTTTTCGTGAAGGGCGTTGAGCAGTCCAGAAATGTCAGAGGTCGCCTGGGTCGTGAGGTTCTGGTTGGCAAACGACGCGGCTACTTTCAGGTCGATGTAACGCTCAAGGAGGTCCAGCTCAATCTTGTCCCGAAGCTGGATAGCCACCTCTTCGAGATTCTGGCCGCTGGATTTTTGTAACGCATCGACCGCAAGGTCACTCGCCAACCATGTGCCCGCGGCCGTTGCGATCAGGATTAATCCCCCGAACAGCAGGATAAGACGACTTTTTAACGTATTGAGAAATCTGATAATGGGGGTCCAGGCTGTTGTCGAAGGTCTTCATTGTTTCTGTGACTGTGGCGATCCCTCGCAGGTGACTGTCAGTATAGTTGCTCTGGGTGTGTTTTTCCCATGCCTCGCACTATCAAACGGATTCTGGATCGAAGAATTCCATCATGAAAATCGCTGTATTCTGTGGTTCCAGCGAAGGTAACGATGCCTGCTTTGCCGACGCTGCCGCCTTGTCCCTGCCTGATTTCCTGTATATAGTGTTTCCATCCTTGGTCAGATACCAGATGTAGAGATTATTCTGTAATCACAGAGCCTGGTATCGGGAATCCGGTGAGACTCCGGAACTGACGCGCAGCGGTATTGGGGAACGAGCGTGGCACAAAGACACTGGCTAACACCGGGAAGTCGCCACGCAAGGCCGAACCTAAATGGTTCACGCCCCTGAGTCCGAAGACCTGCCAGGGATACAACTGCACCTTCGCGTACAAAAGGTGAGCAGAACGGACTCAGGCCCAGACCTCGTAGGTCGGATTAGCAAAGCGTAATCCGACACCGGCGTCTGCCTCAGATTGCATTTGTCGGATTACGCTTTGCTAATCCGACCTACGGTGCAGCCGCTCCGACTCTCTGCGTACGCGATGGTGAAAGATATCAACGCGTATTCAGGAGAAACCCCATGTCCGCCTCCGCACTGGCTCATGCTCAGCCTGCTTCACAAATCCAGACTGAATCCCTGCAAGTCATCAAACGTAACGGATCGCTTGTCGGTTTTGATCCGTCAAAAATCGGTGTTGCTGTCACCAAAGCTTTTCTCGCTGTGGAAGGCGACACGGCTGCGGGTTCCGCCCGCATACACGACTCCGTGGAACGGGTTACCCGTCAGGTCATCCAGGCTATCAGCCGCCGCCTGAAAGCCGGTGGCAAGGTACATATCGAAGACATTCAGGACCAGGTGGAACTGGCGCTGATGCGGGCGGAGGAGCAGAAGGTTGCCCGCGCCTATGTACTCTACCGCGAAGCTCACGCTCAGGAGCGCGCCAGCCTGGCACCGGTGGAAGCCCACCCGACGCTCACCATCAAGAAAGCCAATGGTGAATTCGCACCGCTGGACCTGGGGCTGATGAAAGTTCAGGTGGAGCACGCCAGCCAGGGACTTGAAGGTATTGACGGTGAATCTCTTGTAGAGGGCGCGTTGCGGAACCTTTATGACGGCATTGCTGAGGAAGACGTGCTCAGTGCCCTGATCATGACCGCCCGTGGTCGCATCGAACAGGAGCCGGACTACAGCGCAGTAACCGCCCGCCTGCTGCTGGAACAGCTGCGGCTGGAAACCGCCACGGCCCTGACAGTGCCCCTGACCCTGCCGTTGGCGGAGGTATATCCTCAGGCGCTGAGTGCCCTCATTCACCAGGGCATCCGCTATGACCTGCTCGACGAGGCAATGGCGGCCTTCGATCTGGAGCGCCTGGGCGCTGCCCTGAAGCCGGAGCGGGATTACCAGTTTGGCTTCCTTGGCCTACAGACTCTCTACGACCGCTATTTCATCAACTGGAAAGGCGACCGCCTGGAACTGCCCCAGGTGTTTTTCATGCGCGTGGCCATGGGCCTGGCCCTGAAGGAAGACGACCCCAACGCCCGCGCCATCGAATTCTACGACCTGTTGTCGTCCTTCGACTACATGGCTTCTACGCCAACCCTGTTCAACAGCGGCACACAGCATTCCCAGCTTTCGTCCTGTTACCTCACCACTGTGCAGGACGATCTGGAAGGTATCTACGGCGCTATCCGCGATAACGCCATGCTCTCCAAATGGGCCGGTGGCCTGGGCAACGATTGGACGCCGGTGCGGGCCATGGGCGCCCACATCAAGGGCACCAACGGCAGCAGCCAGGGCGTGGTGCCCTTCCTGAAAGTGGTGAACGACACCGCCGTGGCGGTGAACCAGGGCGGTAAGCGCAAGGGCGCGGTGTGCGCTTATCTGGAAAGCTGGCACCTGGATATCGAAGAATTTCTTGAGCTGCGCAAGAATACCGGCGATGAGCGCCGCCGCACCCACGACATGAACACCGCCAACTGGGTGCCGGACCTGCTGATCGAACGCATGCGTGAAGACAAGGGCTGGACCCTGTTCTCCCCTAGCGATGTGCCGGATCTGCACGACCTCTACGGCAATGCCTTCCGCGAACGCTACGAGCATTACGAGGCGCTGGCGGCGCAGGGCAAAATCACACTGTCCAAAAACATCCCCGCCAAACAGCTCTGGCGCAAGATGCTCACCGTGCTGTTCGAGACCGGCCATCCCTGGATTACCTTCAAGGACCCGTGCAACTTGCGCTCGCCGCAACAGCACCGGGGCGTGGTGCACAGCTCCAATCTTTGTACCGAAATTACCCTGAACACCAGCGCCGACGAAATCGCCGTGTGCAACCTGGGCTCCGTTAATCTGGCGGCCCACATTCGCGATGGCGAGCTGGACGTGCAGCGCCTGGAACGCACGGTGAACACCGCGGTGCGCATGCTGGATAACGTGATCAACATCAACTACTACGCCGTGCCCCAGGCACAAAACTCCAACTTCAAACACCGCCCAGTGGGCCTCGGCCTGATGGGCTTTCAGGATGCGCTGTATCAGCTCAACCTGCCGTACACCAGCCCGGAAGCGGTCGAATTCGCGGACGTGGCGATGGAGCAGATCAGCTACTTTGCCATCCGCGCTTCCGCCACCCTGGCGGGTGAACGCGGTGCTTATGAGACCTACAGCGGGTCACTCTGGCAGCAAGGCATCCTGCCGATCGATTCCATCAAGCTGCTGAAAGAAAACCGCCGGGACGGGGACCTGACCCTCAACACCGAAAGCCGCCTGGACTGGACCCCGGTGCGGGCGCTGATCGCCAGGAACGGCATGCGCAACAGCAACGTCATGGCCATCGCACCCACGGCGACCATCTCCAACATTGTGGGCGTGTCCCAGTCGATCGAACCGGCGTACCAGAACCTGTTCGTGAAATCGAATCTGTCCGGCGAGTTCACCGTGGTGAACCCCTCACTGGTGCGTGACCTCAAGGCCGAGGGCCTTTGGGACAACGTGATGGTGAACGACCTCAAATACTTCGACGGCAGCGTGCAGCAAATCGACCGCATTCCCGATGCACTGAAAACCCGCTACGCCACGGCGTTTGAAATCGACCCCAGATGGCTGGTGGAAGCCGCCGCAAGACGCCAGAAATGGCTGGACCAGGCCCAGAGCCTGAACCTGTATATGGCTGAACCCAGTGGCAAGAAGCTGGACGCCCTGTACCAACTGGCCTGGGAGCGCGGCCTGAAAACCACCTACTACCTGCGATCCCTTGGGGCTACCGGCGCCGAGAAATCCGCCCCGGTAGCAGCGCCGCAGCCGCAGGTGTGCAGCATTGATGAGCCGGATTGCGAGGCTTGTCAGTAGCAACAATGGATCTGCCACGGACGACACGGACTTGCACGGACGAAAAACTGAATGACAAAACAAATTCTATCTTTGTCCTTACAAGTCCGTGCCGTCCGTGGCAAATAATCTCTATCTTCAGGAGGACACCCCAATGCTTAACTGGGACGACGAACCAACCACCCAAACCAGACCGGCCACCCCCGAAGGCCCGGCCCCCGTCAACGTCGACGACAAGCGCGTGGTCAACGGCAACACCGACATCAACCAACTGGCACCGTTCAAGTACCCCTGGGCGTGGGAGTACTTCATGAACGCCAACAAAAACCACTGGACCCCGCTGGACGTCAACATGACCCAGGACGTCCACGACTACCACCACCGCCTGAACCCGGCGGAAAAGCACGTGTACGAAAACGTGCTGGCGTACCTCACCACCTCCGATATTCTGGCCATGCGCAACATCGGCCTGGCGGTGATGGAGAAAATGAGCGCGCCGGAACTGCAGATCTACCAGGCCCGGCAGGTTTACGAGGAAGCCATGCACACCTGGGCTTACCAGCACTGCATCGAAACCCTGAACCTGGACCAGAGCGAGATCTACAACCGCTACCGGGTAGTGCCTGCCATCAACGGTAAAATCCAGATGGCCAACCGCCGGTTGGACGCCGCCATGCGCTCCGACCTGAACCTGCGCAACCGGGACGACCTGCAGGAATTCGTCATGTCCTACCTGTTCTTCGCAGCGGTGTTCGAGGGCACCTGGTTCTACAACGGTTTCAGCCCCATCTTTGCCCTGCAACGCCGGGGCCTGATGCGGGGAACCGGCGAGCAATTCCAGTACATCCTGCGGGACGAAGCCATGCACTTCTCCTTCGGCCTGAAAGTGGTGAATCAGATTCTGGAAGAGGAAAACATCACGCTTGACCCCAAAGCCGTCAAAGATATGTGGGACGAGTCTGAAGCGGCGGAAATCACGTACGCCAATTATATCCTCCGAGACCCCATCCTTGGTTACTCCGCCGAATATCATAGCGAACAGTTCCGTTTCGTCGCCAACCGCCGCGCCCGCACCGTGGGCATGGAAGAGCCGTTCCCGGGCGCGAAGAACGTATCGCCCTGGCTGGACGAGCAGGCCACCATGCGCAAGGAGAAAAACTTCTTTGAAACGCGGGTAATCGAGTACCAGACCGGGGCGCAGCTGGAGTGGTAACGATCTGCCAGGATTGTGAGAGGTATGAGTGCCGTGAAAGGAGGTCACAATGACACTGGCTATCTCGAGCAATGTTCGCGCCGCTGCAAACCGGGCCCTGATGGCAGGGAGCACCGAGTATTTCAGTTGGACTGCGGAAGCGCAGGAACGATTCCGGGCGGCAGCGGGCAAGGAAGCCCGCCGCCGTATGGAACAGGTTTTGTTGAGCCCCGGCAAATCCCTGGCCCAGCACATGGGTGTGAATCTGGGTAGTGCGCAAATCTGCATGGGCCAGTAATCCTGCACCGTACGGATATCGCTGCCCCGTTTCAGCATCTCATCAAGTGGGGGCGCTCTGGCGGCTTGCAGCGGTATCAGTGTCAGAACCTGAGCTGTCACAAAACCTTCTCCAGCGACCATGGCATTGCCCACCATCGACTGATCACACTCGACAATCAACGAGTGATCGGCAAGGAATACCACATTCAAAACGTCAACAGTTATATCAGTCGATTGAAGGGCTGGATGGCCCGCTTTCATGGCGTGGGGACAGCGTATTTGCCGAGCTATCTGGCATGGCGACGGCTGTTCGAAAATGCGCAGGCTTCAGAGGAGGCGTGGCTTCGTGCGGCAATAAGTGCAAACCAACAGATGATGCCAACATAGCCTTTTTGTATACAGTATTTTGAGGCTGACTAAGCGCAATTGCACGGTGAAAAACGGAGATATACGACAACTGTCGCAAAACTCCATGAATTTTGAACTACACAGCTTACAACCCTATGAAAAGTATGGAATAGTCAGTAGGGAGCGATTGCAGATAAGCGAACGGATACTTTTTGGGAAATCCGATAATTGACGCTTATTTCCAGGCGGACTACCTTCCAGAGTAGGTAGTTTTCTGATGACAAAGAAAAATTTGGTGGGTGACATTCGCGACGTAGGGAAATAGACGCGTTTGTGATAGATGTCATTTGTCGTTGAATTAGCTGTTAAAGGCCTTACTCCGGTGTTCATTGGTTTGGTGTTTGGCGCGGGCTTCAGTGGCTGTCCGCAGGCTGAAAACAGCCCTCACTTTGGCAACGGTTTTGGCGGCTAATCTGGTGTTCCGGTCGCGGGGCCATCCGGCGAGTTTATCGGGCAACGTCTGCCCATTCGGTGTTCTGGTTCCTGGCGCCATGGGTCGTGCTGGTGCAAGGTATCGGGAGTGGGCATTCGGTCTTGGGTGCCAATACAAAACAACGGGTAACCGGCCCTTAACCAGTCGGTCAACCGGACGCCAAAAGCGTGGCGCTTTTGGTTCCCTCCGCTTGCGCTCCGGCGCCGGTTACCTCAGCGTTAGCTGGTAGTGCCTCGGTCTTTTTTGGTGGCTGTGTGCCAGTGGCCTTGGCCGAAAGTTGGTAGCAAAACCGGCAGTTCCGTCATCGCCAAGGTCGTCAGAATCCGCGTCTTGCTGGCAGCTCAATCGGTCGCGGTGTTGATATAGAAAACGGTGTTTGCCGTGTGGGGCCGTCCACGAAAATCTGGTTCCGGATCTGCTAATCTCAGGTTCAGGTTCGTTCACCGCATCATTGGCGGTAGTTTCAATCACAGTGCATCGGCGGTTTCCGGTGCAAGGGCGGCGGAGTAGGCCATCGTGTTGGTTGCCAGGGCTCAGGTTTCACAGTTGCCCCCAGCTAACCAGTCGCTGTAGTACGCGGCCTACGGCCGCCGGACGCCCTTTTCATTGCGGCTTCGCCTCCATTACAAGGGCGCCGCTAAGCTTCGCGTTACGGGTCAATTTCGTCTCGTTACCGGCCTCGCCCTCTTTTCTTTTGATATCATTATTGATATCGTTTCTCCATGGCAGATATAGAAGATGTCCTCGCTAAAATGCGAGCCAATCCCAAAAGCATAAGGTTCAATGACTTATGCAAGGTGTGTGATACCTATTTTGGAGAAGCTCGTCAGTCGGGTTCCAGCCATCGTGTTTACAAAACACCTTGGCAAGGGGATCCGCGAGTAAATATTCAAAATGCCAAAGGTAAAGCCAAGCCTTATCAGGTGCGGCAAGTGCTCGCTGCTATCGAGCGGCTGGAGGTGAAAAATGGCTAAATTTATTGATCGCTATACATACCGTGTCACATGGTCAGAGGAAGACCAGGAGTATGTAGGAATGTGCGCGGAGTTTCCGAGTCTGAGCTGGCTTGAAGAAACGCAGGAAGGAGCGTTATCTGGTATTCGCAGTCTGGTTAGGGAGTGCCTTAGTGATATGGAAGAAAATGGGGAATCGGCGCCAGAGCCTCTGGCTACTAAAAAATATAGTGGTAAGTTTATGGTGCGTGTGCCCCCAGAAACCCACCGGCACTTGGCAATGGAAGCTGCGGAAGCTGGTGTTAGCCTCAATAGGTTGGTGGCCAGCCGCTTGCATTAAACACGTAACAAGGCCATCAAATTCGCTCCCTACGGTCGCCGGACGCCCCTGTCGGGCCGCTGTTTATGGCTGGCGTTAAATTCAGAAACCTTATGCCCGAAGCGCATGGGGAGTTGGCTTTAAAACCGCAAAAAGGGAGAAAAATGAAAGGATTATTTCGGGTCACGTTGTTTTCATTCGCGCTTTTGCTTTACGGGTGTGATAACTCCGGTAATGGTGCTGGCCAACAGGCTGTTCCAGATCAGGTTTTCTCGGAACAGTCACCGCTCGCGTTCGCGCAAGCTTACGTGAAATACGTTCAAGATGGCGCGAGCAAGGACATTTATGGTCAGTTTTTGCATTCGGATGCGCGCGAGATACTGGATTCCGGCTCTGCAATGATGGACTTCATGTATCAAAGCGCGCCAAGAGAAAATGCGGAAATCGCCGAACGAGGCGTATTGAACGAGGGGGCCGAAATCTCGGAGCGTGAAGGCGGCGAGAAAGTTTTTATACGGTTTTATTTTGACGAAGAAATCGATTTCGCATCGGTATATCCGCACTCGCCCTTCGCGGACGAGGGAATGGTCATTAAGAGCGGTCAAATCAACGTGCGAAGGGATGGTGATCGATGGGGAGTTATTGGCCATTCTCTTGATGGCGAGTAGTGGATTAAGACTAAACCCCTGCTCGGAAAAAGAATTTAACAAGTGCAGGCACGGCGACGCCCATTACATTGCGCCTTGGGCTCCATTTTATGGGCGCGCATGCTGCAAGCGTTACCTATATACAGAAACACCGGGATCCGAGGATCTGATTTTGAAGAAGCTAATTTTGAATCCGCGACAAAGAGTCAGGTGTTCGTTTGTCCGGCTAAGGCCGGACAAACGATATGCGCAATGGGTTGACTATCGATAATGCCGCTTTGCACCAAGCAATGATGAGCAACAACTCAATAGTGGGTTTGTGGAATGGGTCAATATATGAATACGACGAGCAATTACGTCAGATTGGAAATGGACATTTCCAATCATCAAGTAGTCGCCTATCAGGATAATCATAAGGTACTAGGGTGGATTGTCCTGGGTGCATCATTAATGCCATTCCTTGGTTTGTTTACTGCACCCTGGCCAATTTTATTGTTTGTAATTCTGTTTTGGTTGGCGCTTGTCGCAGCTGGAATGACTCTGGTGTTGAAAGAGCGGCGACAACGTTGGGACCACGCTAGTCAAATGGTCGTTTTTGAAGCGAGGTGGCCGGGTAGTAAGTTTAAGTCGTCTAAAAAAATTCCGATTCGCAAATTCGAAGACGTCCAGATAATGACCATGCCAAGAACGAATCAACGTGGGATCGAGGCAACCGGTCCCGGCGTTCTTGTAAGAGTCAGACATGGAAAAGATTCTAGGCATACCTATCCCGGCAAAAACTCGTGGAGCATTGGCCAATTTCATAGCACGGACTATGCCAAAGATGCCGAATATCTCGCTCAAATGGTAGCTCAGGAATGTGGAGTCCCTGTTAGAAACAGTTTGGCGAATTGAATTGGAAAAACTGTGAATAAATATGACATCCCAGGTAACAAGGCGCGCCACGCGGATGGCCTTTTCTCCGCGTTGCTCCAAAAAGGCCACCGGTGCGCTCAGCGTTACAAATTGCCATGAAGCCTGAGAAAAAGTAGTATCTTATCGGAAAAATCGAGTCTGGATGACTCGCCCTATTGGAACAGGAGGTTCAGATGAACTCAGAGGAAAGAGAGTACATTTCGGTAGTTATTAATTATTTCTGGGGTGATGGGTTAACCGCTTCGCACTCTATAAATGATGAGGCTGCCAAAGTAGTTTACTTCGCACTACAAGAAGCACAGTCCTGTTCAGCTTCGATGGACATGGTGCCTTCTCCTGCAACTGGAAAGCCCGGCCTAAAATACATCTTTAAGCAATTGGCTAAAATCGGTAAAAACATAGCTGTCGGCGATACATCTATGTATGAGTCTTGTCGTGCAAGAGTAGCATCATTGTATAAATCAAAAGTTAAACTTGCACTGATGGGGATTTAAAGTGAAATTATTCTCTATTTTATTGATCTTTTTTCTTTCAGGTTGCGCCAGCGATCAGCCAATCCACCTCAAGTATGAGGGGCAATCATACTATATCCCTAGTGGAGTTGAAGAGATTGGTTCTCTGGGTGATAGAGAAAACTTCTTGGTTTTAAAATATAGCCGAGAGAAGGGCAAGAAATATTTGGCTTTTTCTAATTCCGAGTCCATAGCAAAAGGTGACTGTGATTATTCGGAATTTTTTGATTCTGTGATAAAAAAAGGCGATTCTCATAGCTCTTGTGATAAGGATGAATTGGAATCTTTTAGGGATGCATTCACTTCTGGCTCAAGTGCTGGTCATTGGCAAATCAATGGTCTAAATCATTACTATTTCGTTACTGAACACACCGGCACTTTTGTATTTAGACTGCTGTCCGCTGATGAAATTGTAAAAATTGATAGTGATTTCTTAACGCCAAAAGAGTTGTACTCGATATTCAAGTCCGTGGAGTAGCACTTTGTAACAAGGCCAGGCACGGCGACGTCTACTACATTGCGGCTTCGCCTCCATTCCGTAGCCGCGCATGCTGGCAGCGTTAAAAAGCCCGGTGTGGTGCCAGAAAAAAACCGAGGTTACCTGAGCTTACTGTGAATGGCTGTATAAATAAACAGTATTATTTGTTTTTGGGACAGAGCCTATAAAACCAAATAAGGAAGATCGT